>Ga0209536_100000459_pt1 | contig 66233 bp, 66 predicted proteins | sample DeeMarSeWOR28_12_FD_187461 | JGI IMG/M metagenome (GOLD analysis project Ga0209536, IMG submission 187461) | Marine sediment microbial communities from White Oak River estuary, North Carolina - WOR-2-8_12 (SPAdes) (version 2) | ecosystem: Environmental > Aquatic > Marine > Intertidal zone >...
TGGGCCGGTGCCTGGGTAGGCGGGGTCATCGACAACACCGGTGCGGTGGTGGCCGCCGGCGGCATTATCGGCGGGGATGCGGCCTACAAGGTGGCGGCCCTGGTGAAGATGTCCCAGAACGTGCTGATCGGACTGGCAGCCTTTCTGATGGCCCTGTGGGCGACCATGACACTGGAACGCAAGGAAACGGGCCGCGTCGAAAGGCCCTCTTTCATGGAGATCTGGTACCGCTTTCCAAAGTTCGTGCTGGGTTTTATCGTGGCATCGTTTGTCGTTTCGTTTTTTGTGGAACCGGTTTACGGCTTCAAAGCGACCAAAGCGGTGGGCAGCGCGTGCAAGACCTACCGTGACTGGATGTTCGCCCTTTGCTTTGTCTCCATCGGGCTGGAGACCAACTTCAAGGAACTGGTCTCGGTGGGCGGAGGCCGGCCGGCCATTGCCTACTGGCTCTCCCAGACCGCCAATGCGGTATGGACCCTGTTCGTTACCTGGGTTCTGTGGTCCGGGACCTTCTTCACACCGGTAATCCCTGCCGACTGATCTCTGGCGCAGGCGATATCGGAACCGATCGGAAAGAAAGCGCGAGAGCGCCCCCCGGGGCGCTCTCGCATTTCGATTCGTTGACAGTCGACACAGCCCGGTGATATGCACCCCACAGGGGGCTCATTGGTATGGATCATTTCACTCGCATCACCGCCGCGGAGGAGCAGTTCGCCAAAGAAGTCGTTCTGAACGTCTTTTACCTGCGACCGCCAAAGTTGTGGCAGAGTCTGATCCCGGGAATGTTCCTCTTCGATTTCCTGCGACGCGGCCGGGCCATCCGCCGCTACACCAAGAAATACATGTTCCCGCGCACCCTCGCTTTGGTTGCGGTCCGGGAGCTTTCCAGCGGTGCCGGTGCAGAATCCGTCGCCCACCGGATCGAGCAGCGTATCGATGCCGAGCTGCAACCCCTTCAACTGCCCTCACCGACCCTGGCCCGGGCGTATCACCGGCTCGTCGACCTGCTCACCTCCCATTACAGTCGTTTGATACGGGCACGGGGGGAGGGCTACGATGAATTGGTTCGCAACGCGTACCCGGCTGCCGGCGAGTATGAAAACCATTTGAAACAGCTGGCCGCTGCGGAGAGCGATGTCGACAGGGCGGTTGCAGAGATGGCCGGATCGGGGAAATCGCTTGGCGAAGAGCTGCAACTGGAGGCAAACCAGGTGGCAGAGAGACGCCGGAAGGTACTGGAAAGGATATTCGAACCCGGCGGGTAAACAAAAAAGTGCAAAAGCACAAAGACCCGACGCTCTGCCGGAAGCTGCGCAGCGACAGCCGAGGCGGTAATCGCCCCATCGCCGGTTTGGTCGCATCCGACAGCCGCCGCCGCAGTTCACAGACCACCATGGTGATGACGGACCCGTAATCGCGGAGCCAAAGGAAAATGCTTTGCGCCTTGATTTGAAGAAAAAGTTCAATGCGATATTGTCGCACGAACAGTCTTTGGCCAGATCCGTGGCCGCAGCCGTCATCCGGCCGAAACCGCTGTCTGTCTGGGAAGTGCTGATACCGATCATTTTCATCATGATGTTTATGAAGTCAAGAGAGGAAAGAGAAGTTTTCGTTCAGAATCTGATGTTCACCAAGCGAATGGCCCTGGACGCCGCCATCGAGATGATCCGGGACCAGCGATCGGCCGAAGAGGTGATGGCCCCCATCGAAGAGAGAACGCGGGAGCTGATGGCAACCACCCCCGATGGCATCTATTCCGAGCAGATCCGCCGGGAGCAGCTCAAGGAGGTGCGCTTGCTCATCGATCATTACGGTCGGCTGTTGAATGCAGATGGCGGCGACTTCAACGCCTTGACGGCCAGTGCATATCCGACCTTCGCCAGTTATTCCCGTTTTCTGAAGCAGCTCGAAACAACCGAAGCGCAGGTGACCGCTGCCGCCCGGCGAACACTGGGGTCTCGCACCGACACGGTGACCCTTTCCAGAATTGAGACCGCCGTGAACAGCATGCGAATCAGGGAAGCAGAAGAAATCTATACTTCCTGATAGAAGTGAAATGCTCAACAGCGAAGACCGCAGTCGCATCTACCGGAAAGCCTATCTGCCGGAGCATCTCTGGGTGTACGTGGAGGCCATATCCGGCGGCCGGGCGCACCTGCGCGACAGTTACCTGTCTTATGTCTGCGGAGACCACCTAATATTCGTCGGCTATCCGCTGGAAAGCCCTGCTGCCGATGTTGCCGCTGCATTCGAATCCGCCTGGCAGCGTTTTGAGCCCGCCACCGCCGCGGTGATTGCCCCCTACATTGGGCGGTCCTCCCGACACATCGAAACCCAGCCGCCGGATGACTACTACCGCATGGAACTGCCGCCTGAACCCCCGACGCCCAAGGTGGCCAACATGCTGCGGCGGGCCGAGCGGGAGCTGCAGGTGGTATCCGGTCGTTATCAACGGGAACACAAGCGGCTGGTAAGCGATTTTATAAAGACCCGTTCGCTGTCATCCGAGCAGGTATTTATCTACAGGCGGATCGGTGAGTATCTGAAGCGATCGGAGACCGCCCGGGTGTTGGAAGCACGCAAGGGCGCGCGGCTGGCTGCATTCAGCGTTGTAGACCTCGACTCTGCCGATTGCGCATTTTACATGTTCAACTTTCGATCCACAAAGACCGTTGTTCCCGGCGCCTCCGACCTGCTGTTTCATCAGATGCTGCAGTTGGCGCAATCAGAAGCGAAGCAGACGGTCAGCCTCGGTTTGGGTTTGCATCCCGGTGTGCGCCGATTCAAGGAAAAATGGGGCGGACGGCCGTTTTTACGTCATTGCTCGGCAATGGTATACAGGGACAAGCCGAAGGCGGGCGCTTCGCTGTGGGGAGAGTTGTCGGCCGTGCTTGAGCAGCTGAAGAGATAATACCGTGCCGGCGTCGGGCATACGATAGGCAGAACTGGTGAAAGAAACGATAGGCCGAAAAAAGCGCGGGTGGTCGATTGCGGAATGGTTGCGGTCCAAACTGGCCCTTCAGGGCACCCGATCGACGCAAGCGGGCAAAAGCGATCCGGGCCAGGCTCGACCATGGCGACTGCTGCAGGTGGAGTCGGCATTTGCCTGCAACCTGCGCTGCGTGATGTGCCCCTGGCCGGAATATGCCCGCAGGGCCGAAAACCGGGGGTTGATGAGCCCGGAGATCTGGAAAGCGCTGAAACCTTTTCTGCACCAGGTGCGCTCCGTGGATTTCACCGGCGGCGGGGAGCCGTTGCTTCAACCGCTGCTGGTGCAGTGGATCAGCGAAGCCCATGGCGCCGGCTGTGAAACCGGCTTGCTTTCCAACGGATTTTTGCTGTCGGAGGCCAAATCCCGGGAACTGATGCGGGCCGGCATCGACTGGGTGTGCATATCCATGGATGGTGCCGATCGACAAATGTATGAACAGCTGCGGATCGGCTCGGACTTCGAGCGTGTCTGCCGTAATGTTTCCGACCTGGCAGGCATGCGAAGCGGATCCATTCCCAAACTGATGATCAATTTCGTTATGATGAATATGAACGTCCACCAGGTCGAGCAGATCGTGCGCCTGGCGAGCCGATTGGGGGTGGACCAGGTCAACTTCAAGCAGTGTGACGTCATCCGCGCCGGGCGGGGCAAGGGGCTGGGATTGTTCGACCGCGAGGAAAACCGGTCTACTCGCGGGCTGGCTCAGCGCGTGGCCGCCGCCCGGAAGTTGGCGAGAAAGATGGGGATCGACACCACCGCCACACCGTTCACGCCCGAAGAGCAGCCGGTGTGCGATCAGGATCCACGCGATTCGATGTTTGTCCGCTACGATGGCACTGCGGCCCCCTGCATCAACCTTGCCGTCGGAGGCCCGACCACCTTCCTGGGCGAAGATGTCCGATTCCCGCAGGTGCACTACGGCAGCGTGCGGGAGCAGAACCTGCAGGAGCTGTGGAACACCGAGACATGCCGCCTTTACCGGGAGCGGTTCGAAAGCCGGGTGCAGTCCCTCGACGGAAATATCCTGGAAGGCCTGATCGGCCAGTCGTCATTCGATCGACTCAAATACCTGCAGAAAGCCAAAATGAAAATGCCCGCTCCGCCGGCGGGCTGTGAGGTGTGTCACTACCTGTATGATCTCTAACATCTCATCGGCCGTATCTCACGGCCGGATGCGCACCGTGCCCAACAGCAGTGGACGCCGAGGTGGATTGTTGCTGCTTTATCTATGCGTCCAGCGGGGTCAGGCGGACTCTTCCGCCGGCTGCTCGCTGCTGATTTGCAGGTCGGGGTTGTAGCACAACCGGCAGCAGTTCAGGCAGCGGCTGGCTTCGGCCAGGGCGTCTTTTTCGGCCAGCACCAGGTCGGCTTCCTCGAAGCCCTGGATCCTTTCTTTTACCGGAAGCTCCGGCATAACGGCCCGCTTGCTGGGACGCAGGCCTTCCACCCGCTCGAACAGCGACTCGGGTATGTGCTTTTTGCGCAGCGATTTCGGCACCGGCACCACATCCTCTTCGGCCAGATACAGATGAATGGCGCGGGCGGCCCGGCGGCCGCCGCCGATCGCCTCCACCACCAAAGATGCACCGGTATAGGCATCTCCGGCGGCAAAGATATACGGTATGTTGGACTGCAGGGTTTCCGGATCGCCATCGATGGTATTCCAGCGGGTGACCCCCAGGCTGCTGATGTCGCTGTTTTCCGAAATAAAGGATACGTCCGGTCCCTGACCGATGGCCGTGATCACCATGTCGGTCTCCATCAGCGTCTCGGAACCCTCGATCGGTACCGGCCGGCGCCTGCCGCTGGCATCCGGTTCACCGAGCTCCATTTTCTGGTACTCCAGGTGGGTTGCCTGTCCCTGGTCGTCTCCGATGATCCGGGTCGGGGCTGCCAGGAAGTGAAACTGGACCCCTTCGTGTTCGGCGGCCACGATTTCGACTTCGTTGGCCGGCATTTCCTTGCGGGTCCGTCGATACACGATAGAGACCTCTTGCGCACCTAGCCGCACCAGTGTTCGAACACAGTCGATGGCGGTGTTGCCGCCGCCGATGACGATACACTTGCGACCGATGGGAATATCGCGGGCAGGCTCGGCCGACTGCTGGTCCACGGCGAAGCGGGTCAGAAAGTCGATTCCCGTGAAACAGCCTTTCAAATCCTCGCCTTCTGCCCGCAGGCTGTAGTCCTTCCATGCACCGACACCGAGGAAAATGGCGTCGAAACCCTCATCTTTCAGGCTCTGAATGTCGAAATCGGCCCCCAGTTTCACGTTCGGCCGGTGATCGATACCCAGGTCGAGGATCCCTTCGATTTCCCATTCGAGCACCTTCTTGGGCAGGCGGTATTCCGGGATGCCGTAGCGCACCATGCCGCCGAGTTTGGGCATCATGTCGAAAATCGTCACGCCGTGTCCCAACCGCCGCAGAAAATAGGCGCAGGTCAACCCGGCCGGGCCGCCGCCCACCACGGCGATTTTTTTCCCGGTGTCGGGCGCGCAGGGGATCGGCAGCCGACTGCCGGAGTTCATCTCGTAGTCGGCAACGAATCGCTTGAGCTGATTGATCGACACCGGTTCTTCCGCCAATCCCCGCCGGCAGTAGTCTTCACAGGGATGTGGACATACACGGCCGCAGGTCAGCAGCAGGGGGTTGCGTTCCCTGATCGTGTCCACGGCCCCTTCGTAATCTCCCCGGCGGATGCAATCGATGTAGGTGGGAATATCGATTTCGGCCGGACAGGTCTGCTGACAAGGCGCCAGGGCGTTGTCTTGCTGGTTGAAGTGCAGCAGCCGCTGGGACATGGTCCGGACCGTCAGAATCGATTTCGGGCAGGCCTTCTCGCATGCGCCGCAGCCCACGCACTTGGTCTCGTCTGCTACCGGATAGCCGTCTTCACCCATGTGGATGGCGTCAAACTTGCAGGAACGGATGCAATCGCCGAGTCCCAGGCAGCCGACCCGGCACTCCCGTTTGCCGCCGTACAAAGCAGACAGCGCCTGGCAGGTGTTCACCCCCATGTATTCGAAGCGGTCTTCGGCCCGGTTGCCCCCATCGCAGGTGTTCAGAGACAAAAACGGCTCCATCGTCCCTGGATCGATACCCATCACGCCCGCCACGGCGACGGCGGTTTCCATGTCGGCCACCACGCAGACTCCCGGCGGCGCACCACCGGCCACAACCGCGGCCGCTGCACCGGCACAACCCGGATAACCGCAGCCGCCGCAGTTGGCGCCGGCCAGCAGTCCCTCCACCTCAGCGATCCGCGGATCTTCGTAAACGTAGAAAATTTTCGAGGCCAGGCTCAACGCCGCCCCGCAGGTGGCGCCTACCCCAAGCATAACCATGACAGCTTCAATCACAATGTCCTCCAGTCGAACCCTGCTTCAGTCCCATGTTCCAGATCCAGCTGTGCTGTGTTCCATGAGGCGCGTTTATTCATTTTCGATGCTTCGTCGGTTTTCATTCAGGAATCCGGCGGTTATTCTCGGTTATACCCATCCCCTGAAGGCAAAAAAGGTCAAGGAGAGAATTCCGGCGGTCACCAGTGCGATGGAGGTATCCTGCAGTGGTCGCGGTACCCGGGCCAGCAGGATTCTTTCCCGCACGCCGGCAAACAGGATCAGGGCCAGGCCGAACCCGACGGCATAGGCGAAGGAGGAAACCAGCGCCTGCAGGAATGTGTACTCCTCGTTGACGTTGATCAGGCAAACGCCCATGACCGCGCAGTTGGTGGTGATCAGCGGCAGGAAAATACCCAGGCCGGCATACAGCGCCGGGATGCTTTTCTTTAGAAACATTTCCACGAACTGAACCAGGGAAGCGATCACCAGGATAAAAGCGATGGTTCGCAGGTACGCCAGGTTGAATTTCACCAGTACTAAGGTGTTGATCACCCATGTGATCAGGCCGGCCATCACCAGCACGAAAACCACCGCAAAGGCCATTCCCACGGCGGTCTCCATCTTTTTGGAAGTGCCGAGAAACGGACAGTTCCCCAGATACTGGGCCAGCAAGATGTTGTTGATCAGCACACAGCTAAAAGCCAGAACCAGGTAATCTCCCATCGGTTTTCTCCTACTTCTTGCCCAACAGGTTCATGATGCACAGCATCAGCCCCAAAGCTACAAACGCCCCGGGAGCTTCGATCAGAAAGGTGAAGGGCTGAAAGGACGGCCCCATGATCTGGATGGGGGTTTCCCAGAATGTCAGCGTGCCGCTTCCCAGCAGCTCACGGACAGCCCCCAGGGCCGCCAGGGACAGGGTAAACCCGATGCCGATACCCATGCCGTCCAGGATCGAGCGGAGGAGGTTGTTCTTGGAAGCAAAAGCTTCGGCACGCCCCAGCACGATACAGTTGACCACGATCAGCGGGATGAAGATGCCCAGCTTCAAAAACAGCGGGTAGGCGAAGGCCTGCATGACCAGCTCCACCACCGTTACGAAAGTGGCGATGATGATGATAAAGCAGGCGATCCGCACCTTCGACGGAATCACCTTGCGCAGCATCGACACGAGAATATTGGAGCACACCAGCACAAAGGTGGTGGCCACTCCCATTCCGATACCGTTTTCGACCGTTTTGGTCACCGCCAGCACGGGACACAGTCCCAGGACCAGTCGAAACGGCGGGATCTCGTCCCAGAGTCCTTTGACAAATTCCTGCGTGAGTGTTTTGGCCATCTGGTTCTCCCCCTGCGACCTTTCGGATTATTTCGGAAATGATTTCAGCTGATCGGCGAGCTGGGATTTCAGTCTACCGTAGATTTTCACTGCATCGGTTACCGCGCCGGCGACTGCCCGGGAGGTGATCGTTGCCCCGGAAAGGGCATCCACCTGACCGCCGTCCGGCTTGACCGTGAACTCCCCTTCAAACGGCATGCCTTTGAACTGGGCGGCAAACGCCGGATCCGACTGGGCGCGGGAGCCCACCCCTGGGGTTTCAGAGTGAGTGGTGACCCCGATGCCCACCAGGGAGTTGTCGGCAACATTGACCCCCACCATCAGACCGACATCCCCTCCGAAACCCTTGCCGGAAGTTTCAAATGCTACCGTGTTGGGCTGCCCGTCGAAAACGCCGACGAAAAAACTGCGTTCCACCTCGCCGTCTTGCAGGGTAAACCGATCGGTGATCGGATCGTTGGAAGAGCCTTCCAGGATGGCGCGGATGGCGGGACCTTTGACAAATTTCAGCTGCTGGTAGGAAATGCGTTCCTCGGTGTTGCTTTTGATGGAAGCCAGCAGGCCGCCGGAAACGCAGCTCAAAACGGTGAGTACGACCACCATCTGAATCATTTCACGCATCTTAGACCACCTTTCCTAACGCTTTGGGTCTGATCTTGTCGAGCAACGGCTGTACGAGATTGATGACCAGCACGGCATAAATCACCCCGTCCTCGAAGGCGCCGATGCTGCGGATCAGCACCGTCAGGACCCCGCCTGCGGCCCCGTAGATGAGCATCGGCACGAAGTTCACCGGTGAGGACGAGTCGTCGGTTGCCAGAAAAAATGCACCGACCAGGGTGTAGCCGGTGAGAAGGTGAAACATCGGTCCGGCCCAGCGGGTCGGATCGATCAGGTTGAAGATCAGGGCGGCGACAAAAATGCCCGCCAGAAATGATATCGAGATTTCCCAGCGGATAAATCCCCTGACGATCAGATAAATGCCGCCTGCGATCAGCCCCAGACCGAAGGTGGCGCCGATGCCGCCGACCTGGCGTCCCGTCAGCAGGTCGCCAAAAGAAAAATCAGCGGCAGTCCCAGCTCCGAAATGCTTCACGGCGGCCAGCGGGTAGACCATGACAAAGTCGAGATCGTAATTCACCAGCATACCGTCGAAGTCGAAAAGATGCGGCCAGGAAATCGACAGCATGGCCACCGACAGTACGACCGGACTGAAGGAATTGCCGCCGATGCCGCCAAAAATCTGCTTGCCGAGGACCACCGCAACGAATGTGCCGGTCAGCACGGCCCACCACGGAGTGGTTGCCGGCAGCAACATGGCGAACAGCAGTCCGATCAGCGCGGCATTGCCGTCTCCGATGGTCACCGTCTTTTTGGTGACCTTGTTGATGGCCAGTTCCCACAAAATCGCGGAAGAAATGGAAAGGGAGACTACCGCCACAGCAGCCATGCCCCAATAGTGGAGCCCTACAACAACCGCCGGCAGGGCAGCCAGCAGGGTGTGGTAGCTTCTCTCCGGGATGTTGCTGCCGTTGTGCCAGAAGGGGGCATGGGAGACGATAAACTTTTTACGAGGATTCATTCGTTTCCTCCGCTGATTTCATCCGTTCGAGTTCGTATTTGGCCAGACGGATAAACTGGTAGATCGGAATTTTGGAAGGACAGATGAAGCTGCACAGTCCGCACCCGATGCACGAATAGAGGTCGTATTGATCTGCGGCCTCCTCATATAGGCCGGCTTCCAGCAAGCGCACCAGCATGTTGATGGGCACATACACCGGGCAGGTTCGGACACACTCCCCACAGTTGATGCACGGGTAGTCGGAGACAAGGGCGATGGCATCTTTGTCCTGAACCACGACAGCGCTCGTGTCGGGCATGACCGGGTAGTCTTCCAGATAAACTGCCGAACCGGTCATCGGACCACCGACGATGATTCGATCCCCGTCCTGGACGGTGATACCCAGCTGCTGGAAAATATCCGATAGCGGCGTGCCGATAACCGCTGATACCAACTGCTGCTTTTCAGCCTTGTTGATTACCGTGATCAGCTTGCGCACGGGGTAATGTCCCGTCTTATAGGCCTCGCCGAGGGAGGCAACCGCTTCGGCGGTCACAAAGCAAAATCCCAGGTCCTCGCACGACTTTCCCGCCGGCAGTGTCTGCCCGAGAACCGTGTGCAGGATCATCTGCGGGAAAGCGCTGGGGTATGCCATGTCCACCTTTTTGACCTCCGCTTCCAGGTGACCGAAGGTCTGCACGGCCTCTCCGGGTACTGCCAGCACGATGCGATCCACTCCGGTGATCTGCTTCAAGGAGACCACGCCGTGTTCAAGGACGGTTGTGCGTGCCTTTACGATGTACTGGTTGGTGGTGACCAGTATGTCGTTGTCACCGCCATAAATGACGATGGTGTGAATCGGTTTGGTCTGGTCAGTGAATTTTTCCAGCGGCAATGTGCCCGGCAGGTGCTTCAAGTGGGCCAGCGCGGTGTCCAGGGATGGCGGGGTTGATACCACCGGGTCTGGCTGCTCGGTCTTTTCTTCCGACCGCAGGAGAGTGACTGCGGTAAAGACTTTGCCGAAATCGCCGGTGTAAGCGGATATGGTGCCGACGGTACCGCTGACGGTGGCGACCGCGTAGGCATCCGTCTGTCCGGAATGCCGCAACGGCTGTCCGGCCGTGATCGGATCGCCTTCGGAAAACAGGGACGTGTCCCTCTCTTCGACAGGGCCTTCCACCAGCAGCCTGGCCGTCGAAGGCGGCGGTATCAAAATCGGCTCAGATATGGATCCGGTCAGCGGTTGGTACTCCAGGCGGGGCTTGATGATTCCGACAAACGATTTTTTCAGCATGGTGCAACCTTTCCCGTGGGGTAACAAAACACAACCGGATACCGCAGTCCTACTGGCAGGTCTGGGTCCGGTTTACAGCACGTGACACTGGGAACATTCCTCCGGTCCGGCTTCGGCTTCCTGATGGCATTGAATGCACTTGCTGTGAAACGCATCCCCCATTTTGGTGATTTCGGTGTCCTCGACTTCGTCCGAGTCGTGGCATTCCAGGCAGGACTCCAGTACGACGCCTTCCTCCAACGGCCCCTGATGGCAGTCACCGCAGGCCCGCAAAGAAGTTTCGTCGTCTTCGGGATGATGGTGGCAGTCGTAGCAGGCAAAACCGTATCCGGTTTCGGCCGTGTGCATCTTGTGGCTGTAAAGCACTTTGCCCGCTACGCTCTTGAACTGGATCCGCACCGGTTCGTCCAACACCGTTGCGGTGAGGGCGGTATATGCATAACTTCCCACACCCACAACCAACAGAACAATGGCCAGACCGTAAGCCAGCTGGAGATGTTTCTTAGAACTCATGACGCAACCATTCCTTTCGAGAAGTTGGCAAGAGATACCGAAACCAGCGAGAGTAAGAGTTCCGCCTACCATAATGCACCAGTCCTTGCAAGCCCTTTTTTCCTTCCGTACGGTCGGGTTAAGTGTCCGAAACCGATCGGCTTTTCTCGAATAAACAACGGCGGTGGTGTTTTACGGGGAGGTGTGCCGGCAAACGCCGCACAGGCTGCAGCTGTCATCGGCAGGGCAGGGAGGGGAGGTGCGACCGTCGAGGGCGCGGTTGTACTCTTGTGCCAGAAATGATTTGTCAATGCCGTTGTCGATGAAGTCCCAGGGAAGCAGTTCGTCGATCGAGCGCTCGCGCAGAACATAGAAATCCGAGTTGACCGGTGTCTGCTTCAAGGTCTGGGGCCAGTTCCCCTGCAGCTGGTGGGCCAGTTGCAGGATTTCGGTCGTCCGCCGGTCTCCCCGGGAAAGAAGACACTGAATGTGTCCCCAGCGCGGCACATCGGCGTGTAATCTGACATTCGGGATCTTGCGCAGGCCATTTTTCACGGTTTTGATCTTGCTTTTCAGGCTTGCCGTGGTGTCCATTGCCACCCACTGGAAGGGCGTGAACGGCTTGGGAACAAAGCAGTTGAGGCTGATGGTGATCTCCCCGATTCGCTTTCGGGCTCGACTGGCCCGCAGGAAGACGTGTTTGATTTTTTTCACCAGGTCGACGATGGCCTCGACATCCGCAGCCGTTTCCGTTGGCAATCCGATCATAAAGTAGAGCTTGATATTGGGGATGCCGCTTTCCACTAGCATCTGCGCGGCCCGCAGCACGTCATCTTCCGTAATTCCCTTGTTGATGACGCGGCGCATCCGCTCACTGCCGGCATCCGGTGCAATGGTGGCGGTTTTTACGCCGCTGCTGCGCAGAACCTCGATGAAATCCGCATCGAGTGCGTCCGCTCTCAGGGAACTGAAGGAAAGATGGAGCCCTTCGGCAAGGGCCTGGGCGCAGAGCTTTTTTATTTCAGGCAGATCCGACACCGCCGCCCCCACCAGGCCGATCTTCTGTGCCACTGACGATCCTGCACCGATGGCTTCCCGAAGCTGATCGGCGCTGCGAAAACGTGGCGGCCGGAAGATAAATCCTGCGCTGCAGAAACGACAGCCATGGGGACAACCGCGGCCGACTTCTACCAGGTAGGTGTCGCCAAAGGTGGTGTGCGGGGTGACGATCGTCGAGCAGGTCGTAAACCGGGAAAGTGTTTTTGCAACGCTCCGCTCGACAGTTGCGGGGGCATCTTTCAGGGGTTCGAACGCGGCCAGGGTTCCGTCTTGGCGGTAACGGGGGCGGTACAATGCCGGTACGTAGACCCCGGCCACATCCCGGGCCAGTGCGCTGAGCAAATGTTTTTTATCGCCGCCGGCCGCATGGCCGTTTTCCCGGAGGCAGTCGAAAAACGCCGGCAACAGGCTTTCAGACTCGCCGAGCAGAAAACAGTCGATGAATGCAGAGAGTGCTTCCGGGTTAAGGAGGCAGGCGACGCCCCCTGCAACCACCAGGGGGTGAAGTTTTCCGCGGCGGCTCGATTGCAGGGGGAGCCCCGCCTGCTCCAGGATCGACAGTACGTTGGGGTAGTCATTTTCATAAGAGATGGAAAATGCGATGACATCAAAACCGGCCAGGGGTGCATCGTTTTCCAGGGTCGTGATTTTTGGAGCATTGGTATCAACCGGCTCCGGCAAAAAGGCGCGCTCGCAGACAGCACCGTCGAGCCGGTTGATCTGCTCATAGACGGTCTGAAAACCGAGGTTCGACATGCCCACGTGATATCGGTTCGGGTAGACAAGCGCCACACGCAGTCCTCTTCCGTCGACACTGCGAATGGTGCCGGTTTCCGTCGCCAGAAATTTTTCCCGGTTTGTCCGGTTCTTTCTTGCCATAATCTGCCACAGAGATGCCCGATCGCCGATCGGTGCCGGTACCGACGATCCAATGCCGGCGGTCGAGCCGGCAACAGGTCCGCTGGGTCGGCAAAGCGTGCGGGGTGAAAGCACGGTCGATGCGCTCGGCTGCTGCCATGCGCACGCATCTTCGTTCCTATCGGCAATACCGGCAAAAGTCCACCTTTTCGGCCAATTCGTTATGGGCCTTGCCTTTGCGCGGCAGCTTCGGCAGCTTCAGCAGACGTGTCATTGCGCCCACCGCGGCAGGAAGGCAGCTGCATCCAGCAGGGTTAATCGGCCTTGCGTCGCAAAAACGTCGGAATCTCCAGATCACCGTTGTCCAGAACGATACCCTTGTATCCGCGGTAGGTGGCACCGGTCGATTCGCCGACTGCCTCCTTCTGGCGGATAAATGTCGGCACCTCCAGGTCTGTTGAATTTTTCAGTTCAGCCGGGGTGAGATCCCGAACCTTGCCGCGCCTGGAAAGCTCGTGCAGCGGCTGCTTTTCGGCCGCTTCCTTACCGATGCCGGTGGCGATCAAGGTGACCCGGATTTCATCGCCGAGGCTGTCGTCGACCACCGTTCCCCAGATAATGTCCGCCTCTTCGCCGACTTCGTTGTAGATGCGATCGGAAGCTTCGGTCATCTCTTCCATGGTCAGGTCGCTGGAACTGGTGATATTCATCAGGACACCTTTTGCCCCAGCCACGGACACGTCTTCCAGCAACGGGTGAGAAATTGCCCGTTCGGCTGCCAGCACGGCGCGGTTTTCTCCGCTCGCCGTGCCGATGCCCATGATGGCCATACCGGCCCTGGCCATGGTGGTTTTGACATCGGCAAAGTCGAGGTTGACCAGTCCCGGCATCATGATCAGATCCGTAATGCCCTTGACAGAGTGCAAGAGCACTTCATCGGCTTTGCGGAACATTTCCAGCATGGTCGCATTTTTGGCCGCTACCCCCCGGAGTCGGTCGTTTGGAATGGTGATGGCCGTGTCGACAACCTTCTTTAGTATGCTCAGGCCCTCATCGGCCTGCTTGGAGCGCTTGCGGCCTTCGAAGGAAAAAGGCTTGGTGATCACCGCCACGGTCAGGGCCCCGATGTCTTTGCAGATTTCCGCAATTACCGGGGCTGCACCGGTTCCGGTGCCACCGCCCAAGCCGGCGGTGATAAACACCATGTGGCTGTCTTTGAGCGCATCACGAATAGCGGTTTCACTTTCCACCGCTGCCTGTCGGCCGATATCCGGATTGGCTCCGGCACCAAGGCCTTCAGTGAGTTCCTGACCCAGCTGGATCTTGATCGGTGCGTTGGAAGTCTCCAGGGCCTGGGCATCGGTGTTGGCTGCAATAAACTTCACTCCCATCAGCTTGGCTGCGATCATGTTGTTTACCGCATTGCCGCCGGCGCCTCCCACTCCGATCACTTTCAGCTTGGCCGATTTTTCGCTGTCCACGTAAGTAAACATGTTTCACCCCCTGATTTTGGTAAGGTTTCGCTATCGACTGTCGAAAGCGGTCATAGCGTTCGCTCTTGCTTGCGGTTTCAATCGATTATCGTTTCACGCTATTTGCCCTGTCCGTATTCCCACACGCGAACTTGCCTGCAAAACGGGCCGCAGCGAGGCCGGCCGGATTTGCCGGTCGTTGGTTATACCACCTCCTGAAACCAGCGTTTCATCCGGGACATAACGCGGTTGAAGATGTTGTTGTCCCGGATCCGGAATTTCTTGGAAGATCGGGTCTTGGCGCCGTACAGTACAAGTCCTACGCCGGTGGCATACATCGGGTTGTTGACTACGTCCACCAGACCGCTGATTCCTCGCGGTTTGCCCAGGCGGGTCGGCAGGTTGAACACCGACTCGGCAATGTCCGTCACTCCATCGAGAAGAGATGAGCCGCCGGTTACGACCACTCCAGAGGGAATCATGCTCTCCATACCGGCTCGAAATATTTCGCGGTTGATCAGTGTAAAGATCTCTTCGGTTCTTGGCTGGAGGATTTCCGCGAGGATCTGCCGGGGCAATTTGCGAGGTTCGCGACCGCCCATCCCCGGGACCTCGATGGTCTCATCGGCGCTGATGTTGTCGGTCAAGCACGTGCCGAACCTGGTTTTAATTTTTTCGGCTTCCGCCTGAGGCGCGCGGAATCCGATGGCAATATCGTTGGTCAGGTTGTTGCCCCCCAGGGCCAGCACAAACGTGTGTTTGATGTTGTTCCCGGAGAAAATGGCAAGGTCGGTCGTTCCGCCCCCCAGGTCGATCAGGCCCGTCCCCAGATCTTTTTCCTCATCGGTAAGAACGGCCTCACCGGAGGCGAGGGATTCGAGCACAATGTCACAGACGTCCAGCCCGCTGCGATTGGCGCACTTGACAATGTTGTGGGCGGATGTCACGGCCCCGGTGACGATATGGATTTTGGCCTCCAACCGCACACCGGCCATTCCAATCGGATTTTGAATGCCCGGTTCGTCGTCGACGATATACTCCTGGGGCAGAACGTGAATGACCTCACGGTCCATGGGGATGGCCACCGCACGGGCGGCATCGATGACCCGTTCGACATCCTGTTCCGTAATTTCAGAGCCCTTGATCGCAACGATTCCCCGGCTGTTGAATCCGGTGATGTGCCCGCCGGCAATCCCGGCGTAAACCGAGGAGATTTCGCATCCGGCCATCAGTTCGGCTTCCTCCACCGCCTTTTTAATCGAATCGACGGTGGACTCGATGTTCACCACCACCCCTTTGCGCAGGCCGATGGAAGGATGGGTGCCGATGCCGATGATGTTGATCTTGCCATGGGACAATTCCCCGACCACCGCACAGATCTTGGTTGTGCCGATATCCAGACCTACCACGATGTTTTCCTGCCCCTGCATCTTTATACCTCCTTTTTCCGGAAGAGATTGACGACGACGCGATCCGGATTTTTTAGGTCAATCGACTCTATCTCGCCCCAGCGCCAGGCGTCCGTATTTTCGGTGAAGTCCAGGATCGACTTCAGCACATCCAGCTTGCGGGCATAGTCGTTGAATCCCATTTGAATGGTTTGTGTCCGGTCGAACGTGTGGATCGTCACGCCGATTTCCCGGTCCACCTGGATGGAGCGAATGTGTCCGTTCGGCAGGACCGCTGCCTGCCGGCGAGCCAGCAGCAGCACGTTGACGGCTGCCTTGTAGATGGAGCTGTGCACGGGACTTTTCTCAAACGCTGTTGCAGCGATCGCCTCCGAAGATCGCAAAGCCGGCAGATATGGCGCCGCATCGAGATCGAGATCCGAATAGCCCAGGCCGGCGATGATCGGAAGATCCCGGGGATCGTTGCGGTCGAGTTCCTTGAAGATCTTGCCGCTGTCGTCGATCAGGAAGCGGCGTCCCAGGTCGAGGATCGCCAGTGGTTGATGCTCCTGAATGGAAATCCGCAAACCGGAAGGGATTACCCTGCGGATGGCGGCCTCGGATATCCAGGGGTGAGCCAGCAGGCGTTTGCGGACCAGCGACAGGTTCACGGAAAGTGCGTTCATGCCCGGGCTTACGGCGGCCTGGCGCAGGATCCGCTCTTCGCTAATGCGATCGGTGCCGCTGACGCTGATCTGCTTCAGCTCGAAATAGCGGCACTGGGTCACCGCATCGTGGCAGAAGACCAGGAAAAGGCTCATCAAGGCAACGCCCAGCACACCGGTGCCGGTCTTCACCAGCACAGCGGGCCACCGCGCTCGTTTCAATCTGCGTCTTCGGTACCTGTATTTACTTCTTCTTTGCATTCGGTTTCTTGAAACCAGTTTTACCATGTTGTTGAATGAACTTTTCTCCCACCGTCCAGACGTCTCCGGCACCCAACGTAAGTACGACATCTCCGGGTGCCACCAGCCCTTCCAGTGTCTTCAGCACTTCCTGCATGCTGTCGATGCAGATAACCTGCTTGTGGCCGTGGTTGCGAATCCCTTCGCACACGGCCCTGCTGCTGACCCCTTCAATGCGGGTTTCACCGGCCGGGTAAATCGGAAGCACGAGCAGCAGGTCCGACTGATAAAAACAACGGGTGAATTCGTCGAACAGGGCCCGGGTGCGCGTGTAGCGGTGGGGCTGAAAAACCACCACCAGGCGTTTTTCGGGCCAGACCTCTTTGGCGGCCTGCAGGGTCGTTTTGATTTCCGTGGGGTGATGACCGTAATCGTCTACCACCGTAATGCCGCCCGTCTCCCCCTTGATTTCGAGACGACGCTGAACCCCCTCGAGGGTTTCGAGCGCCTCTTTGATGGTCCCAAATGGGATGTCGAGTTCCAGGCCGACGGCGATGCTGGCCAGGGCGTTGTACATGTTGTGGACCCCCGGCAGGTTTAAACGGATTTCTCCCAGGGAGCGATCGAAACGGTGCACCTGAAAACAGCTTCCCATGCCCTGGCAGGCAACGTTTCTGGCCTGCAGGTCGGCCTGGGAACTCAATCCGTAGGTGGTATAGCGCTTCTGTATTTTCGGGATCAGGTCCTGGATCGGTTCGTTGTCGAGGCACAGCACGGCCAGTCCGTAAAATGGAATCCGGTCGATGAACTGCAGAAATGCCTTCTGGATATCCTTGAGATCGCGGTAGAAGTCGAGGTGCTCGCGATCGATGTTGGTGACAACGGCAATGGCCGGTGACATTCTCAGGAAGGATCCGTCGCTTTCATCGGCTTCGGCAACGATGAATTCGCCTTCTCCGAGGCGGGCGTTGGTTCCGATGCTCTTCAACTTGCCGCCGATAACCACCGTGGGGTCCAGGCCGCCCCTGTCGAGAACCGCGGAGACGATGGAGGTGGTGGTGGTTTTGCCGTGGGCGCCGGCAACCGCTATGCTGTATTTCAACCGCATCAGCTCGGCCAGCATTTCGGCTCTCGGAATTACCGGAATGGAGGCCCGCTGAGCGGCGGCAACTTCGGGATTGTCGGCAGATACCGCCGAAGAGACCACCACGACATCCGCTTTGCCGACCTGCTCCGCCCGGTGACCGATAAACACCTTGCCGCCTGAAGCCTGCAGCCGCTGCGTCAGATCCGATGCTTTCAGATCGGATCCCGACACGCTGTAGCCGAGGTTCAGCAGCAACTCGGCGATACCGCTCATACCGATGCCGCCGATTCCGACGAAGTGGATATGGTATTTTTTTAGATACATTTGCCCGGCCGTCTCCTCACTGCACCCTGTCGGGATTCAATGATTTTTCAATGGTTTTGCTCTGTCAGCAGTTCGTACATATCGTCCACGATAACCCGGGCGGCTTCCGGTTTGCCGAAGGCGCGCGAACGACGGGCCATTTCGTTCAGGCCTTGACGGTTGGCGGCGTAGTAATTGATGCGATCCGCAAGTCTGCCCGCCGTCAGGTCTTTTTGCTCAATCACCTCGGCGGCACCGGCCGATGCCAGGGCGCGGGCGTTGAGGCTTTGATGGTTGTCCGCCGCAAAGGGAAACGGAACGAAAATCACGGCTTTGCCCGCCACGGTCAACTCCGCCACGGTTGTCGCGCCGGCTCTGCAAACCACCAGGTCCGCCCGCCGGTACTGCCGGTCCATATCGTCGAAAAACGCCCGTACCGATGCCTTCAGACCCACCGACCGATAGGCCTCTTTTACCGGGAGCTCGTCTGCCGCACCGGTCTGGTGAATGATGGTCAGCAGCTGCTTTTCCTTTAGCAGCGGCAGAGCCGCCAGCATGGTGATGTTGATAAAATGGGCTCCCTGACTGCCCCCGGCGATCAGCAGGGTAAACGGTTCGCCGCCGGGTTGCGGGTCGGCGTTATCGGTATCGGGTATCAGGCTCAAAATTTCTTTGCGGACCGGGTTGCCCGTAAACCGGACCTTGCGCGCGTCGAATCTTGCGGCGGTCTGCTCGAAGGAGACGTAGATCCGTCGGGCAAAGCGAACCAGCGCACGATTGGTAATGCCCGGCAGGATGTTTTGCTCGTGAAGCACAACCTGGATTCCCAGCAACCGGGCTGCCAGAGCAACCGGCCCGGCTGCGTAGCTTCCAACCCCTACAATTAGATGGGGCTTGAAGGCGGCCAGAATCGCCAATGACTGGGCGACACCGACCGGGACCAGCGCCAACGACTTGCACTTATTGATGAGACCTTTTCCCTTGATTCCGCTCACCGTGATTTTCTTCAGCTCGAACCCGGCACCGGCCAGAACCGACCGTTCGAAATCGTTGGCCGTGCTGACGAACAGGACACGATTGTCCGGACATCTGTCCAAAAACTCCCTTGCGATGGCGATTCCGGGAAACAGATGGCCCCCTGTTCCGCCGCCGGCGATAACGACACGCCGGGCGGTCATCTCGGCTTTTTCCACCGCCGCGCACAACGTGCAGAAGCTCAATTGCGACCAGTTACGTCGTTGCATAGTCTGCCTGCTGGACCTCTGCCGGGTCGGTGCCGGTCCTGTCGATGTTCATCAAAATGCCGATAGCGGCCATGTTCATCAACAGAGACGACCCCCCGTAGCTCAGAAACGGCAATGCAAGTCCCTTGGTGGGCAGCAATCCCAGCGCAACACCCATGTTGACACAAACCTGCAGGGTGATGGACGCCGTCAACCCCATCGCCATGAAGCATCCGAACGGATCTTGCGTATGGCGGGCGATATTCATGCCCCTCCACAAAATCAGACCGTACAAACAAAGAATAACGGCTACTCCCACCAGACCGAGTTCCTCGCCGATCACCGAAAAGATAAAATCGGTGTGCGGTTCGGGAAGATAGAACAGTTTCTGATACCCGCTGCCGACACCGGTCCCCCACAATTTGCCCGTACCGAAGGCCATCATGGAATGAATGACCTGGTAGCCCTCAGCGCTTGGATACTGCCAGGGATCCAGGAAACTGAGCAGTCTTTTCAGACGGTACTCGGCATTCACCATCAGCCAATATGCCAGCGGCAGCACCAGAATCAGGGCGGACAACAGGTGCCGCACCCGCACCCCTCCCACAAACAACATGATCCAGGTCAGGGTCGTGAAGATGACAACCGATCCGAAATCCGGCTGTAGAAAGATCAAACCCGTAAAGGCAGCCAATACCAGGATGTGGGGCACAAAACCGACCGAGAACTGTTTCAGCTGTTCCCGCTTTTTGTCCATGGAGTATGCCAGGTAGACGATCAGGGCAAAGCGGGCAAACTCCGAAGGCTGAAACGAAAGGCTGCCGATGCGCAGCCAGCGCATCGATCCGCCGGCCCCGTAACCGAGCCCCGATATATGGATGGCTGTAAGGGATGCGACCGCCGCCAGCAGCAGCGGATATGTCAAAGATCGATAATACCGGTATGGAAAGTGCCGGCAGATCACCAGGGCCATGGTTCCCAGCAGGGCAAACGAGGCCTGTTTTTTCAAGAAGTAATAATCCGAACCGAACCGGTTGAGCGCCAGGGCGCTGCTGGCGCTGTAAACCATCACGATGCCGATGCCCACCAGGAAAAGAACAGGAAACAGGAGCCTGATGTCATAAGTCACCGAACGGATGTCCTGGCCTTGCTTCACTGTGCGTTCCCTCTGTTTGGCGGTTGGTACCGCAAACAGCCGTCGCCGGCTCACTGCCCCAGACGCCTGACCACCTTGCGGAAATCCTCGCCGCGGTGGGCGTAGCTGGCATACATGTCGAAGCTGGCGCAAGCCGGTGACAGCAGGACCACATCTCCGGGCGCGGCGGCGCAGCGCGCATTTTCAACCGCTTCGGGCATGCTTGCCGCCATGCTGATGGGGACCATTCCGGTGAAGGTCGCCCTGATTTCCTCCCGGCATTCACCGAAGGCTACCAGATGTTTGACACCCCGCCGCATCCTTTCCGCCAAAGAACCGAAGGCAATATTTTTGTTCCGGCCTCCCATCAGCAGGATTACCGGCTGCCGGAAACATTGAAGCGCCCGTGCCACGGCGTCCACGTTGGTTGCTTTCGAATCGTTGTAATAGCGGACTTCGCCGATGGTCGTAACGTACTCGAGACGGTGGGCCAGTCCGCGAAAGTTGCGCAGGGTGGTCCGGACCCCGTCCCAGGTCCCGCCGCCGGCCAGCGCTGCCAGTGATGCGGCAGCCGCGTTTTCCAGGTTGTGCCTGCCGAAAAGGCCGATCTGCGATGACCGTATGCTCGTTTTGCAGCTGCCGGCAACCGGCGCCCGCTGGCCGCTACCACCCGGGCCGCCGAAAGAGGCCGGCAGCGAGAACTCGATGCCCTCGTCGCTCACCGCAGCTGCTTCCCGGCGCTGCGGGCCGGCGCTTTCAGCGGCGAAGAAAACCAGTTTGCGACTGCGAATGTGTGCAGTGATTTCCATCGTCAGCGCATCGCTTCCGTTCAGAATGGCCACATCCCCGGGCTGTTGATTTTCAAATACCCTGGCCTTGGATCGGGCATAGGCCTGCAGATCCGGATACCGGTCGAGATGGTCTTCGGCAATGTTCAGCAAAACGGCGACACGGGGCCTGAATGTTTCGATCGTGTCGAGCTGAAAGCTGCTGATTTCGGCCACCACCACGTCTACTTTGTTCTTCTGCCCGGCGTAATCGATGAGGGGACAGCCGATGTTGCCGCCGACAAAAACGCTTCGCCCCGATTTTTCGAGCATTTCGCCCACCAGCCGGGTAGTGGTCGTCTTGCCGTTGGTGCCGGTGACCGCCAAGATGGGTTCGCGAATGAATCGTGAAGCCAGCTCCACTTCGCCGATCACCGGTACTCCCTTTTTACGGGCCAGCTCCAGCGGCTCAAGCGTGTGGGGCACCCCGGGACTGATTACCACCAGATGGGCGTCTGCAAACACATCCGGCACGTGACCGCCGAGCTGCGTGCGGATACCGTGACTGCGCATGGACGCTGCGGCTTGCTGCAGGTCTTGCTCACCTGCCGTGTCGGTCACCGTGACCTGCGCACCTTTGTTTTTTGCGAACAGTGCCGTGGAGATGCCGGTTGACCCCAGGCCGACTACCAGCACTTTTTTGTCCGCCAGTTCCATTGGCTTTCACCACCGCCGTCTTGCCTGTCATCGAAGCTTCAGGGTGCTCATCGCAATCAGCGCCATGGCAATGGCGATGATCCAGAAGCGCACAATCACCTTCGGTTCGGCCCAGCCTTTCAGTTCAAAGTGATGGTGCAACGGAGCCATGCGGAAAATCCGCCGGCCCTTGGTCATTTTAAAAAAGCCGACCTGCAGGATTACAGACAACGCCTCCACTACGAACAAGCCGCCGACGATCACCAGAAGGATTTCCTGCTTCGTGATCACCGCTATGGTGCCCAGCGCCCCGCCGAGCGGCAGCGACCCGACATCGCCCATGAACATCTGAGCCGGGTAGGCGTTGAACCACAGAAAACCGAGCCCTGCACCGGCCAGCGCACCGCAGAAAATGGCCGTCTCTCCACTGGCGGCCACATAGTTGATCTGCAGGTAACTGGCGAACTTCACGTGTCCGGCCACATAGGCAAAGACCATGTAGGTGACCGCGGCGATGATGACCGGACCGATGGCCAGACCGTCGAGCCCGTCGGTCAGGTTGACGGCATTGGAGGTGCCCACGATTACCAGCACCGCGACGATGACATACCCCCATCCGAGATCCGGACGAATCTGCTTGAAAAACGGTATCGTCACCTGGGTGTCAAAGTCCGGTTGCATGCATACCAGCGCCCCGGCTGCCGCTGCGAAGATCACCTGCAGGGCCAGTTTCCCGCGGACCGTGAGTCCCTTGTTGCGCTTTTTGACCTGCATGAGGTAGTCGTCGGTAAAGCCGATGCCCGCGTAACTCAGGGTCACCAGCAGCAATATCCAGATGTAGATGTTGGTCAGGTTGACCCACAGCAAAGTGGCCGTGGTGACGGCAAAGATGATCAGCGTTCCGCCCATCGTCGGGGTACCGGCCTTTTTGTGGTGCGCCTCGGGGCCGTCTTCCCGGATGTACTGGCCGATCTGCATTGCCGACAACTTGCGGATGAACCAGGGCCCCATTACAAAGCAGATGAGAAAGGCCGTCAGGCTCGCGTAGATCGCCCGAAAAGTGATGTAGCGAAATACGTTGAACGCCGATATGCTCGTATGCAGCGGATATAGCAGGTGATATAGCATCGCCAGTTACCGTTCTTGCCGTTTCGTGTCCGCCCACACTGTCAGTTTCCGGACGATATCCTCCATCGCCATGGCCCGGGATCCTTTTACCAGAATCCAGTCTTGCGGTTGGAGGCGCTCGATGAGCGATTGAACGATCTGCTCTTTGCTGCCGGTGACGATCCGGTCTTGCCCCAGACCTGCCGCCGCCGCACCGGCAGCGGTTTCTTCGGCAAATTCGCCGGTGATAAACAGGGCCGTAATTCCCGACCGGGCGGCCAGGTCGCCCACTTGATGGTGAAGTTCAGCCGACTTGCCTCCGAGCTCTTTCATATCCCCCATGACCACGAAGCTGCGACGGTCTTTGCGCAGCGCGGACAGGGTATCCAGTGCTCCGGCCATCGAGCCGGGATTGGCGTTGTATGTGTCGTCGATGATATGAAAGTCTCCACGCGTGTGCAGCACGTTCATCCGGCCGGCGGCGGGCACAAAATTTTCCAACCCTTTCCGGATCTGATCCGCTTCCAGCCCGATGCTCTGTCCTACCCCGGCCGCGGCCAGGGCATTGGAAATCATGAACTTGCCGGGGATGTCCAACCCGACCCTGACGTCTCCGGACGGCAGTATCAGACGGAAGGTGTGCCCCTGGTCCGTGGGTCGGATGTCGACCGCCCGGATGGTCGCTTTTTCGGACAGACCATACAGCAGGACCCGGCACCGGCACCCGCCGGCGAGCCGCAGGACCCTTTCATCGTCCGCATTGAGAACCGCCGTTCCGTCGGGGTGAATGTTGCCCAGCAGTTCACCCTTGGCGTGCATCACCCCTTCCAGGGAGCCGACCCCTTCCAGATGGGCCGGGCCGATGTTAGTGATCACCCCGATGTCGGGCAGGCAGATGCCCGACAGGGTCGCGATTTCACCGGGAGCGTTCATGCCCAGCTCGACCACCGCCCAGCGGTGCTGCGGGCAGATGTCGAAGAGGGTCAGCGGCAGCCCGATGTGGTTGTTGTAGTTTTTCCGCGACGACAGTGTCCTGTAACCCCGGGAGACAACCGCAGCGGTCATCTGGCGTGTGGTGGTCTTGCCGTTGGAACCGGTGATGGCCACCACCGACGCATGGTTTCGCCGGCGGTGGTATCGGCCCAGGGCACCCAGCGCCTGCGTGGTATCTTTGACGGCGATACAGATCGTGCCGGACTCCAGCCACTGCTGCAGGGGGAATCCCTCCAGGCGGCGCTGTTGCACGATGACTCCCCGAACGCCGCTGTGAATCACCTCATCGACAAAGCTGTGACCGTCATGGGTTTCTCCGATGACAGCGACAAAGAGATCCTCGGCGGTGATAGTGCGTGAGTCGATGACCACCCGGGAAAAGGTCCTGCCGGTGTCTTGTCCCAAAAGCTGTCCACCGGTAGCCGCCAGGCAATCCGCCACCGTCCATGAAAGGGGCCTGTCCGGCGAAGGCGGCTGTTTTCCGGCCGTGGCGTTGCCTGTCATCTCAATTGGACGCATCACAGCGAATCTCTTTCAGCATTTCGAGTGCAACCTGACGGTCGTCGAAAGCGATCGTCCGGTCGGAGAGGATCTGGTAATTCTCGTGTCCCTTGCCGGCGATCAGCAGGGTGTCCCCCGGCCGGCAGGCAGCCACCGCAAGGCGGATCGCCTGCCTGCGGTCCGGTTCTACAACGTAGCCCCGGCGTTCGAATCCGCCTGCCAGGTCCGCCGCCTCTAATTGTTGCCCACCGGCGCTTCGAACTCCGTGCAAAATCTGCGCGATGATCCGATCGGGGTTTTCCGATCGCGGATTGTCGGATGTCACCACCGCCAGATCGCAGCCACTGGCGGCGATGGCGCCCATGAGCGGTCGTTTGCCCCGGTCCCGGTCACCGCCGCAGCCGAAGACGCATATCGTCCTGCCGACCGCGAGTTCTTTTACAGCCGCAATGACATTTTCCAGTGCGTCGGGCGTATGGGCATAGTCGACGTACACATGACGCCCGCGGTCATCGGGAACCGGCTCCAGGCGGCCCGGAATGCTGGCGAGCCCGGCGATACCGTCGCAGATGACAGGCAGGGAGATTCCCAGGGCCACGCCGACACCGGCCGCGCACAAAATGTTTTCGCAGTTGTGCGTTCCCACCAGCGGGGAGCGAAATTCCAGTGTCTCCCCGGCGGCGACCATCCGGCCGGAAATCCCGGAAAGGCTGCAGTTCGGATCCGTTATGCTCAGATCGTTGTCGGCTGCATAGCCGACGCGGATCGTCCGCAAAGAAGTGATCTCTTCGAGTTCCCTGCTTTTGGGGTCCTGCCGGTTGATGACTGCCGTGGCGCGGTCGTTTTTCGGACCCCTTGGCAGCAATTCGGTAAACAGCCTTTTTTTGCTTTCCCAGTAGGAATCCATGTCTTTGTGATAGTCCAGGTGGTCCTGGGTCAGGTTCGTAAATACACCGACATCGAACCGACAGCCGGCGACACGGTGAAGATCGAGTGCGTGGGATGAAACCTCCAGTACCGCGTGGGTGACCTTCGCCGCGCGCATGCGGGCCAGTATCCGCTGCAGGTCCAGAGACTCGGGAGTCGTCACCGGGCTGGGAAACTGCTCACCGGCGTAGCGGTAGTTGATGGTTCCGATTACGCCTGTCGAAAAGCCTGCCTCTTGCAGGATCCGTTCAATCAAGTAGGATGTCGTCGTTTTTCCGTTGGTCCCGGTGATCCCGATCACCGTCATGGCCTGCGAGGGCTGCCCGTAGAAACCGTCTGCCAGTGCGGCCAGGGCCACTCGGGTGTTTGCCGAGACAAGGGTGACGACACCCGAAGGCGCGCCGGTGACCGCTTGGACCACAATCGCAGCCGCGCCGCGGGCAACCGCAGTTTCGACATAGTCATGTCCATCAGCCGCCAATCCCTTGATGGCAACAAACAGACCGCCCGGTGTGACCTCTTGGGCCCGGTAGTGAATCGACGTGATCTCCGGATCGGTTTCCGCCGCCGGCTGCCTGCTTTCGAGCGCTGCAGCGGGTTGTATCCGGACTGCGCCCTCGCCGGCAGCATCCATCGAATTCAGCAGCGCCGACAACCTCAACTTTTCACCCCGGATGCAGATTGCATGGCTGTTTGGTCTTCGCGGATGTCCGGCGGCACATTCAGGTAATTGAGGGTCTGGCCGGCGATTTTCCGGAACGCCGGTGCCGCTACCAGACCCCCGTAGTATTTATCCTGCGGTTCGTTTACGATCACCAGAACCGTAATTTCCGGATCGTGTGCCGGCGTGAAGCCGACGAAAGAGGCGACGTATTTCCCCTCCGTGTACGCGCCTTCGGCACTGACCTTCTTGGCCGTCCCCGTTTTCCCGCAGACCGAGTAGCCGTCCAAAGCGGCGGCAGTACCGGTGCCGCCCTTGGTGATCACCGTTGCCATGATGCCGGCCACGGTCGCGGCGGTTTCCGGTGAGATCACCCTGCGGATGCTCCGGGGCTCAAAGCTGTGCACCAGCCGGCCGGTTGAGTCGGTAATCGCTTTTACCAGATAAGGCTTCATCAGTTCGCCGCGATTGGCGATGGCAGACACGGCTGTGGCCAGCTGCAGGGGGGTTGTCGCGATGCCATGCCCGAAGGAGATCACCCCGGTGTCAAGGCGGGACCACTGCTTGTAATAGGCCAGACTACCGGTAGATTCCCCCGGGCAGTCGATGCCGGTTCTGGTGTTGAACCCGAAATCGGATAGCGTGTTGTAAAGCCGCTCCGGGCCGACCATTTCACTGATTTTAATGGCTCCGATGTTGCTCGAGTACTTGATGATCTGCTGCAGGGAAAGCCAGCCGTAGGAATACAGGTCGTGGACAATGTTCTTGCCGATGCGGTACGCCCCGTTTTCGCAGTAGAATATCGTGTTCGGCGACGAGCCGCCGGATTCGATAGCCGCCGTGGCGCTGAAGATCTTCATGGTGCTGCCCGGCTCGATCGGATCGGTGATGGCCCGGTTTCGCCAGTTCTGGCGGCTGAAATTGCGATAGTCGTTGGGGTTGAACGGTGGATAGTGCGCCATGGCCAGAACAGCTCCGGTTTTCGGTATCATGACCAGGGCGATTCCCGACAGGGCGGAAAACTCGGATACGGTTTCTTCCAGCACCTGTTCGGCGATGTACTGCACGGTCCGGTCAATGGTCAGCACGATGTTCTGGCCGCTGTAATCTTTGGTCGTCTGTTTCGGCGAAACGAAGCGCTGTCCCAGTGCGTCGCGCAGAATCGTGCGGTTTCCCTCGGCACCTCGCAGGTAACTGTCGTAGTAATATTCGAGCCCTTCGAGACCGTTGCCGTCGATGCCGGTAAATCCGATCACCTGGGCGGCAAGTGTCTTGCTGGGGTAGAATCGGTTGGTTTCGGGCACGAATTCGATGCCTTCGATACCCAGCGCCCTGACCCGCTCAACTTCCTTGGGGGAGGCCTGGCGTTTGACCCACACAAACGGTTTGCTCGAAGAAAATTTTCGCGACAAGCTGCGACGGTCGATTTTCAACACACGGCCGACGGCTGCGGCGGCTTTGCGTGCATCCGGTATTTTCTGCGGATTGGCGGCCACGGAGGTGACCTGGATGCTGACGGCCATTTCGGCCCCGTTGCGATCGAATATCGTGCCGCGTTTTCCGGCGGTTTTGTAAGACCGTTCAACCTGCTCGGCTGCCATATCGGCCAGTCGTGTTCCCTGATAGAGCTGGAGATAAACGGTTTTAGCGGCGATTACCGTAAAAAACAGGCTGAAAACCAGGGCAATCAGCACGATGCGCAGCCGGACGAATTTTCTTTCCCTCGACATCATGGCAAGACGATGGTTTGCTCGGGAGTCGGCATCCTCAGGCCCAGCCGTTCCCGGGCGTACGTTGCGATTCTGGCCGGAGATTTGAGCCGCGCCAGTTCGATTTTCAAATTGTTCTGCAGCCTGAGGCGCTGCTGCTGGGTTTCGGCAGCCCGGGTAATTTCATAACCGACCCGGGTGCACTGTACCCGGCTCCAGGTGTACAAGAGCAGTTCGGCGATGAAAAACAGCATCAGAAAACCCCACAGGCCGATTTGTTTCAGATTGCGTTTTCTTTTGCGTTTCATCTGTTTTCGGTGCCGGTTATATTTTTTCTGCCACCCGCATTCGGGTGCTTCGAGACATCGGGTTAATCTCGATTTCCTGCGGTGTCGGGCGTTGCGCTTTTCGCGTTATCAGTTTCACCATTGCCCTCTTCTGGCAAACACATACCGGAAAGTCGGGTGGGCAGCTGCACTCGCTGGCCATGGCCTGAAAACGGCGTTTAACCATCCGGTCTTCCAGCGAGTGAAAAGAAAGCACACAAAGTCGCCCCCCCGGATTCAGGCAGTCGATCGCAGATTCGAGGAAGGCTTCGAGGTGATCCAGTTCCCGATTCACGGCGATGCGCAGCGCCATAAAGGTCCGGGTTGCCGGATGGATCTTTCGGCTCCGTCGTGCTTTGGCCGGCAGGGCGGATATCACAATGTCCGCCAGCTGCCGGCTGGTTCGAATCCGGTTTTCTTTCCGCACCGAAACGATGCGCCGGGCGATCCTGCGTGACCGTGGCTCTTCACCGTAGCGCCAAATTATCCGGCTGAGCCCGCTCTCGCTTTCCGAATTGACAAGCTCTTCGGCGGTCAGGCCATTTCCGATATCCATTCGCATGTCCAGGGGCTCGTCCCGGCTGAAGCTGAATCCACGGCCGCTGGATTCGATCTGATGCAGGGAAAGCCCCAGGTCGAGCAGGATCCCGTCTGCTGCCGGCAGCCGGAGGCGGTGCAGGATGTCCGGCAGCTCAACAAAGTTGGCGTGGATGAGCTGCACCCTTGCGCCGCATTGCGGCAAAACGCTGCGGGCATGTGCGACAGCGTCGGCGTCTCTGTCGATTCCAATCAGCACTCCGTCGGGGCGGATCTGCTCGCAAATACGCAGGGCATGCCCGGCGCCGCCCAAGGTGCCGTCCACTACGATATTCCCCGGCCGGCAGTTTAGGTGACGAACCGCTTCTTCCCTCATCGCCGTGACGTGATAGCGGTCCACGTCGTTACAGCCCCAGACGGGCGATTTCGTTCCGGACGTCTTCGCGCTGGATGTCTTGCTCCAGCACAGTGTTTTCGCGTTCCCAGTTTTCCTTGGCCCAGATTTCAAAGTGATCGAGAACACCGACCAGGACGATTTCCTTGTCGAACTGTGCGTATTCCCTCAAGGTCGGCGGAATCAGAACCCGATCCTGCTTGTCGCAAAAGCACTCGAAGGCCCCGCCGATAAATACGCGGCGGAAGCGGCGCATGGTGTCGCTTTTTTCCGCCATGGCAAGAATTTTTTCTTCGATTTTTCGCCACTCGGTAAACGGATAGGCCACCAGTCCCTGGTCCATCTTGGAGGCCATCACCCCGGGCCGGTCCCCGTCGCGGATCAGTTCCCGAAAACGGGAAGGGATGATGATGCGTCCCTTGGCATCGATGGTATGGAAGGAGCTGCCGCGAAACATTTTCGTTCTGATGACCTCCACTTTAATCCACTTTGCACCCATTAAAATCGATTTTTCCATAAGTGTCAAGTAAAAAGAAAGCTGAGGTACTAAATTTTTATAATAATTCGGTAGTGTTAAAACATGCGGGCCGATCAAGGACAGCTGTGGAGGTTCGTGGGGTGCTATACGATGATATCTGCCCCGTTCGGAGGGCATCTGCATCTGCAGATGCAAATGAGTTGCATGGACGGGAGGTGGTTTGGTTACCCGCCGGATATGGCAGTCCCTGGTACCTGCAGCCGCTTATGATTTTCGGCCGGTTTTGATATGTTTTATTTTGATCTCAAAAAGTTGTGGCGCATGCTTTCTTTCCGGGCCGTGACGTTGTCATTTGGCCCGTTCGGATGAATTGCTTTGTGAAAAATCGATTTTTGATTCTGACTCGATCCGGTTGTTATTTTCAATGGGAACAATCATCCGGATCGCCACCGCCAATTTCCCTTGAAAACAAATCACAATACCGGTAAGTTGCTCGTCATAATTCGCCTCGGCTTCCATCGATTAAAAGCCGGCTTGCAATACCGCACCATGGAGATTTCATCGATCGATCCCACCGGCTTGACACATGATGCCGCGCAGCTCGCCGGTGGGCAGGCCGGCTTGTGACGCGAATTGCAGCTCGACCGGGCGCCAACCGGCTTTCTGGAATGCTATAAATGTGGAAAAATGATGCGCCGTAAGGAAAAGGAAATCAATTCCACCGCGGAGATCGAAAGCATCATCGCTGCAGCGGTGGTTTGCCGCCTGGCCATGGTCGACGGCGACCGGCCCTACATCGTTCCGCTTTGCTTCGGGTATGAAAACCGCACCCTTTACTTCCACTCGGGGCGCAAGGGGAAAAAAATCGAGGTGCTGAGAAACAATCCCAACGTCTGCTTTGAATTCGACCAGGACTGCCGGGTGCTGGAGCGCCCCGATGCCTGTGACTGGGGGATGGCATACCGCAGCGTCGTCGGTTATGGGAAAGCGTCTTTCGTCACATCGGTGGAGCAAAAACGCAAGGCGCTGGATGTGATCATGCGCCATTACGGCGGACGTGGCGGGCCGTACTCGGATGCCAGGATTGAAATGACCCAGGTCATTCGCGTGGAGATCCGGCGCATGAGCGGAAAACGGTCTCCGGTGTAAAAACGCTGAATGAAATCCTTGCCGACCACCGCGGTCTTTGTCAGCCGCCGGGCCGCACCGGTCGATTTGAAAGGTTGATGAATGGACGCACTGCTGAATTTTGAGTCCGGCAACTGCCGCCCTGTCGGACTGTCTGAGGAAATGCTGGCGGCATTGCAATCGCAGGTCAAAAGCCTGTTCGAAGCTGCCCGCGGCAGCCACGCCTGGGATCACACCCAGCGGGTATTTCGTCTGTGCGAGAAAATCGGCCGTGAGGAAAAAGCGGACATGGACGTGGTGAGGGTGGCCGCCCTGCTGCACGATATCGGACGCGCGCGACAGGACGATTCCAACGGCCAGGTCTGCCATGCACGCAAAGGGGCGGAAATGGCTGCAGAAATGATCCAGGGCCTGCCGGTGACCGAAGCCCAGAAGCAAAACATCCTCCATTGCATCCGCAGCCACCGGTTTCGGGGAGAACGGAGACCGGAGACAACAGAGGCGGCCGTGCTGTTCGATGCCGACAAGATCGACGCCATCGGTGCCGTCGGCGTGGCCCGGGCATTTCTGTTTGCCGGCGAGGTCGGCGCCCGCCTCCACAATCCCGATATCCGGCCGCAGGATGGCCGGCCTTACAGCGAGGATGACACCGGATACCGGGAGTATTGTCTGAAACTGTGCAAAATAAAAGATGGCATGCTGACCGATACCGGCCGGGTTTTGGCCGACGAGCGTCACCGGTTCATGGAGGAGTTTTTTACGCGTTTTCTCAATGAGTACGAAGGAAAGGGGTAAGACATGACGATCAACGTGGTGGAGAGAATCGACGACCAGGTAACTGTGCGAAACGTGTTGGTGAGCGTGTCGGACAAAAACGGTCTGGAAGAATTCATACCGCAGCTGGTGGGAATCCGTCCGGAAGTGAAAATTTTTTCGACCGGAGGCACTTATGGGCGCATCAAGGAAATTTTGGGAGCCGACGCGCAGGCCCGTTTGACGCAGGTGTCGGATTACACCGGACAGCCGGAAACCCAGGGCGGATTGGTGAAGACGCTCGATTTCAAAATATACCTGGGCCTTCTCACGGAAACCTACAACGAGGCGCACCAGGCCGACCTCCAGCGCACCGGCAGCCTGCCCATCGACATGGTGGTGGTCAACCTGTATCCCTTTAAAGAGACCATCTCCAGGCAAGGGGTCACCGTCGAGCAGGCCCGCGGAAACATCGACATCGGCGGCCCGTGCATGATTCGCGCATCGGCCAAAAACTTCATCCGGGTGGCATCGGTGGTGGATCCGGCCGACTATGCCCGAATCCTGGAAGAGTTGAAGAAAAACAACGGCAGGACATCGCTGCAGCTCCGCTTCGAGCTGGCCCGCAAGGCCTTCGATCACACGGCCGTCTATGACCGGACCATTGCCGACTACCTGGCGGCCAGAAGCATCGACGAAGCCAGAGGGTGCTACCCGGACATCAGCGGCAAATAATGACTTCATTGAAACGATCGGTTTCATAAAACCCGAAATGGAGGAACAGCATGGCCGAAGACCTGAAAAAAATGTACCGGACCATTGTCGATGAGAATTTTCCGCCGCAGATGGAGATCAGCTTCGTTGACGGCGGTAAACGGCAAACCCTCCTGTACGAGAAGGTCCTGTGGACCGTCGGAGACGTGCAGAAGGGGTTGCGTTACGGGGAAAATCCCGGGCAGGAGGCCGCCCTCTACAAGCTGGTGAACGGGAACCTGGTCCTGGGGGAAGCCGAGATGATTCAACCCGGCCGGTTTCTGGCGTCGGACATCGAACTGCTGCAGTCCGGAAAACACCCCGGCAAGACCAACCTGACGGATGCCGACAATTCACTGAACATTTTACGATATTTTACGGACAAACCCACCGTGGTGATCGTCAAGCACAACAACCCCTGCGGTGTGGCGCGATCCGACACCCTGGTGGACGCCTACCTGAAAGCCGACCTGGCAGACCGGGTAGCCGCTTTTGGCGGGTGCATCGCTCTCAACCGGGCGGTGGACCCGGCAACGGCCGAAGCGATCACCGGGCGTTATGCAGAGGTCGTGGTGGCGCCCGAGTTCGAATCCGGTGTGATGGAGATCTTCGCAAAAAAACCGAACCTGCGGGTAATCCGTATCGGCAACATCGACCAGCTGCAGTCCTTTGCCGGTCAGCGGGTGGTGGAGTTCAAATCGCTGATCGACGGCGGCATCATTGCCCAGTGGTCCTTTGTGCCGCAGTCGCGCTCACGCGAGGGCCTCAAACTGGCGGAATGCGAGTACAAAGGAAAGCTCTACCGGGTGGACCGCGAGCCCACGCAAAAGGAATACGCGGATCTGATCTTTGGCTGGCTGGTGGAGTCCGGCATCACGTCCAACTCGGTGATATACGTCAAAGACGAGGTGACGGTGGGTATCGGTACCGGTGAACAGGATCGGGTAGGTGTTGCACAGATTGCCCGGGACAAGGCCTACCGCAAACTGGCCGACCGCTATTGCTTCGAGGCGCATGGCATACCGTACAATGACCTGAAGGACAAGGATCGGCTGGCTGAAATCGATTTTCGGGTCAACCGCGAAAAGGGCGGGTTGATCGGATCGGCCATGGTCAGCGATGCATTTTTCCCCTTTCGGGACGGAATCGACGTCGGTCTGCGGGAAGGGGTGACCGCAGTGATTCAACCCGGCGGTTCGGCCAACGACTACCAGTCCATCGAAGCGTGCAACGAGAGCGATGCGACCATGGTGTTCACCGGCCAGCGGTCCTTTAAACATTAGGACCTTATCGGGTTCCGTTATTTCGCACCTGCAAGGGTACCACCTGTCGGAGGAGATCCGAATGCAGCGCAGACTGTTGCTGGTTTTATCGGTTTGGTTCGTGTTGATGGCTGCCTGCACGGCTCCCCAACATTTCTGGCCGCAGCGGGACATTGCAATAGACGAAATCAATTCGGATTCCCTGGACAAAAAACTGCTTATTGCTTCCCGGGAAAGCGAGTTTAAAGCTGCCATCATTTCAAGGGTAAAGGAAGCATACGCCGGTCGAGATATTTACATCCGTCTGGTGGGCATCGAAGACCTGAAGAAAGAAGACCCGCAGCAATATACCGCCATATTGATCGTTAACACCTGCATGGGCTGGGACATCGATTGGAGAGTGAAAGACTTTTTGAATCGGTGTTCCGATTTGAATTCCGTTGTTGTCCTAACCACCGCAGACGGTGAAGACATTTATCCCCAGTTGGAAGGGCGACAGGTGGATGCCATGTCTTCGGCTTCCACTTCCGCGAAGATCGATCCGCTGGCCGAACAGATCATCGCCAAACTCCATCGACTTCTCTGAACCGAAGCGGTAATAAGATCGGGACATCGCTGCTCAAGCGAATTTCGCTTTCCACTCTTTGGTTTTTTCCGATGGCCACCTCACACAAAATGCCGGCCGTCCCTTCATGACCATCTGCATGCACGCATCGCCGCATTCCGGGTCGCAGTGAATGATCTGCTCCTGCCTGCCGGAAGAAACTTTTTGCGGCCACTGGGGATCGGCCCACAGCACGCGAGCCAACCCGATCAGATCGGTTTTCCCGTCGGCGATGGCTTTCTCCGCCGTTTCTCCGGTGTTCAACCTCCCGGCGGAGATGACCGGCACATCGACCGCTTTTTTAACCGCTGCGGCAAGGTCTAGCATATAGGCCGGCTGTTTTGATTTCTGGGTGATTTCCGGAAGAGAAAACGATTCGTAGGTTCCGCCCATCACCGATATGTAGGCGACACCGGCTTTTGCCAGAACTGCGGCGAATGTGGTAGATTCTTTCAGTTGCAGACCATCCGGAAGCCATTCGTCTGCCAGAAAGCGGTAGCCGACGGGAAAATCTCCGACCGCCGCCTTGACTGCCGCTACCACTTCCAGGGGAAACCGCTGCCGTCTGGCGAACTCACCGCCATATTCGTCCGTGCGTTTGTTGGTGCGCGGGGACAGAAACTGGGTCAGCAGATATCCGGTGCCGCCGTGAAGCTCTACCGCGTCGAATCCTGCCTGCCGGACGCGCAGGGCGGCGCCGGCGAACTGGCCTACGATTCGCTCAATTTCCCCTTTCGCCAACGCCCTGGGCGTCCGGCCGAACGTCTCCACCGCCGACGGCGCTACAGGTTCTTCAGTCGCAAAGGCGAACCGCCCGGCGTGATTGATCTGCAGGCAGGCCAGGGCCCCCTCGTCTTTGATCGCCCCAGCCAATCGCTGCAGCCCTTCCAGGTGATCGTCCGAATCGACCCGAATCGTCCGCCGGGAGCCGCTGGCGGTCTGAAAATCGATGGTGGAGTTTTCCACCACCACCATCGACACCCCGCTGCGGGCCATCAGCCGGTAGTGGTCCAGCAGCGCAGCACTCACGCGACCGCCTTCGCCGGCATACCCTAAATAGGTGGGGGCCATTGTCAGACGGTTCTTCAGGATTAAACCGCCGACGGCAATTTCCGAAAACAGCCGTTGGAACATGGTTTGTCCCTCCCTTTTATGAATTCATGATTTCCTCAACGGCCTTTACGGCTGCAGTGATGTCCTCGGCAGTGATCTGGTAGTGGGTGACCGCGCGGCACAGCCCGGGACCGGCGGCCAGCAGCCGCACGCCTTTTTCAACGAGGCGGCCCGACAGCTGTTCGGCCGGCAGGTCCTTTCGGACGATGCGAAAATAGACGATGTTGGTGTGGATCTGCTGCGGGTCCAGCGAAATGCCGTCGATGCGTGCCAGTCCCTGGGCCAGGTCGTGAGCATTGGCGTGATCTTCGGCCAGCCGCTGGGTCATCTCTGTCAGGGCGACAATGCCGGCGGCTGCAATCACACCCGCTTGCCGCATACCGCCGCCTAGCAGCTTTCGCGCCCTGCGGGCTTGCTCGATGAACGAGTGCGTGCCGCAAACGACCGAACCTACCGGCGCGGCCAGCCCTTTGCTCAGGCAGATACTCACCGAGTCGGCCGGCGCCGCCAGCTCGGCCGCCGGAACTTTAAGTGCGGCGGCCGCGTTGAACAGCCGGGCACCGTCGATGTGGATTTTCAGGCCGTGTGCATCGGCCAACTCGCGGACCGATTGCAGATACTCGGCCGGCAGCGGAGCGCCGCTGCATCGGTTGTGGGTGTTTTCCAGCATGATCAATCGCGTGCGCGGAAAATGGATGTTGTCGGGACGAACGGCCGCTTCGATCTCCGCCAGTGCCAGGCTGCCGTCGGGGCGGTTGGGCAAGGTTCGCGGGTGGATACTGCCAACCGCTGCCGCGCCCCCCTGCTCGTAGAAAAACGAGTGGGCCTGGTCTCCCAGGATCATCTCTTCCCCCCGGCCGCAGTGGGCCAGCTCGCTGACCAGATTGGCCATGGTGCCGCTGGTAACAAACAAGCCGGCCTCCTTGCCGAGCGTTTCGGCTGCGATTTCCTCCAGGCGGTTGATGGTCGGGTCTTCACCAAAGACGTCGTCGCCGACTTCCGCCGATGCCATGGCATGTCGCATGGCCTGTGTGGGCTGGGTGACGGTGTCGGAGCGCAGGTCGATCATTCGTTCAAACATCGGTTCTCCTCCTGTTTGCATTCATGCCGCAAATTAGCCGATTCCGGGGGTTGACGCAAGCCGTAATGATGTTGCCGGCCGGCAATTCTTGACGAAAGGTCATCATAGCATGTATGAAATACCGAAGACGATGGCAATGCGCCACCGCTTCAACGACAAGCCGATGGAAAGGGGTGATCGCATGAGTAAACTACTCTGGCAGCCAAGCGCTGCGCAGATCAAAGCCAGCAACATGGCTCGTTTTATGCAGACCGTCAACCAGCGGTTCCAGCGGGATTTCAGCACCTATGATCAGCTCTACCGCTGGTCGGTGGACAACATCCCCGAATTCTGGGCCGCCATGTGGGATTTTGCCGGTATCAAGGCTTCGGCCCCCTACGAGCGGGTGGTGGACGATCTGAAGAAAATGCCCGGTGCCCGCTGGTTTCCCGGGGCCAGGCTCAATTTCGCCGAAAACCTGCTGCGCTATCGCGATTACCGTCTTGCCGTGATCTTTAAAGGAGAAGATCAGGAGCCAATCCGGATGACCTATGCCGAGCTGTACAACGAGGTGGCCCGGCTGGCCGTCTCGCTGCGGGAAGCGGGGGTGCAGCCCGGTGATCGGGTCGTCGGGTTCATGCCGAACATGCCGCAGTCGATCATCGCCATGCTGGCCGCCGTCAGCACGGGTGCCACCTGGTCCTCGTGCTCACCGGATTTCGGGATCAAGGGGGTGCTGGACCGGTTCGGGCAGATCCGGCCCAAGGTGCTGTTTACGGCCAACGGCTATTTTTTCAAAGGCAGGCGGATCGATTCCCTGGCGCGCATCGCCGATATTCTCAAACAGCTTCCGTCCATCGAAAAGGTGGTGGTGGTGCCCTACACCGAGCAGGAAGCGGACATCAGCGGCGTGCCAAATGCGGTGCACTACCGGGATTATCTCTCTGCAGACGCTGCGCCGGATATCGAATTCGAACAGCTGCCGTTCGAACACCCCCTGTATGTCATGTATTCATCCGGCACCACCGGGCTTCCCAAATGCATGGTGCAAAGCGCCGGGGGAATCCTGATCCATCACCTGAAAGAGTTGATGCTGCACACCGACCTCAAGCGCGAAGACACCATATTTTACTTTACCACCTGCGGCTGGATGATGTGGAACTGGCTGACCAGCTCCCTGGCAACCGGCGCCACACTGGTGCTGTTTGACGGCAATCCCTTCCACCCCCACCCGGGCGCCCTGTGGGAGTTGGCCCAGAACGAAAAGATCACCGTCTTCGGCACCAGTGCGGGCTACATTGCCGCGCTGCAGAGCGCCGGGGTGCAGCCGGGAAAACAATACGACCTGACGCCGCTGCGGGCAGTTCTTTCCACCGGATCGCCCCTGTCGGAGGAGGGCTTCGATTTTATCTACAACGAGGTAAAAGAGGACCTGCAGCTGGCTTCCATTTCGGGCGGAACGGATCTCAACGGCTGCTTTGCCCTCGGCAATCCGATGCTGCCGGTGTATGCCGGAGAGCTGCAGTGCCGGGCGCTGGCGATGAAGGTGGAAGCGTTTGACGAAAGCGGCAATGCAGTGACCAACCAGCAGGGGGAGTTGGTGTGCACGGCGCCGTTTCCGTCCATGCCGATTTACTTCTGGGACGATCCCGACGGCAAGAAATACCACAGCGCCTACTTCGATGTCTATCCCAACATCTGGCGCCACGGGGATTTCATAACCGTCAACGATCGGGGCGGCGTGGTGATTTACGGCCGTTCGGATGCGACCCTGAATCCGGGGGGCGTGCGGATCGGCACGGCTGAAATCTACCGGGTGATGGAGCAGATGGAAGAGATCGAAGACAGCGTGGTGGTGGGACAGAGCTGGAAGGGCGACGTGCGGATCATCCTTTTCGTGAAGCCGGCCGAGGGATTTGAGCTGACAGATGAGCTGCAAACCAAGATACGCAAAAACATCCTGTCCCAGGCATCCCCCCGGCATGTTCCCAAAAAGATACTCCTCACTCCGGCGGTGCCCTATACCTTGAACATGAAAAAAGTGGAGCTGGCCGTAAAAAAGATGATCGAAGGCCAGCCGGTGCTCAACAGGGATGCGCTGAGCAACCCGGAGGCACTCGATTATTTCGCCGACCTGCCGGAGTTGCAGGAAGAATAGGTGCTATTTCAAAGCCTTCCGACAAGCCGCTGTAGGGGCCTGCGAAGGGGACACAACACGCACAGTGCCATCCAAAAGGCCTGAAAGGAGTAAAAGAGGGCTTGAAAGGGTATACAACCCAGCGCAGGGGTGAGGAGAGATGAAACAAGGACCATTTCATCTGGTGCCCATCGGCACCGTCCATCACCGGGACGAGGATGCCTGGATCGAAATCTTTCCTTCGTATCTGGACGGCCTGCTGGGCCTTGAGCAGTTCTCTCACATCAACGTGTTGTACTGGTTGCACGAAAACGACCATGAAGAGGGGCGCACGGTATTGCAGGTGCACCCCTGCGGAAACGAGGCGAATCCACTGACAGGCGTGTTTGCCACCCATTCTCCACGGCGGCCGAACCCGATTGCACTCTCCCGCTGCCGGGTTAGGTCCGTGGAAGGCAGCCGCATCGTGGTGGATGAAATCGACGCCTTCGACGGCTCGCCGGTCCTCGATATCAAATCCTTTTTCCCGGACGAAGCGTCCCCCCCCGGGGAATTTCGCTTTCCCCAATGGGAGAAAAGTGAGGACGGGCCGCAATAAACCGGCATTCGACAAGCACTCACCAACGATTCGACCTGCAGTATGTCTTCCGAACTCAGCGGACAAATTGAACACATCACCTACACCAACGTCGAGGACGGATTCACCATCGCCCGGCTGAAAGTTCTCGGACGGCTGGAGTCGGTCACCGTCCTGGGAAAGATGATCGCCCCGGTCCCGGGGGAAACCCTCCGGTTGAAGGGCGAGTGGGTACGTCACCCGGTCTACGGTGAGCAGTTCCGCATCAGCAGTTACGAAAGAACGGTGCCGGCCACCGTTGAGGGAATCGAAAAATACCTCGGTTCGGGCATGATCAGGGGATTGGGCCCGGTAATGGCCCGCCGCATTGTGGATCGGTTCGGCAACAAGACCCTGAAGGTCATCGATACGTCAATCGAAAGACTGGCCGAGGTGGAGGGCATCGGGCGCAAACGCATCGAAACGATCCGGTCGGCCTGGCAGGACCAGAGAGAGATCCGTGACGTGATGATCTTTTTGCAGGCGCACGGCGTCAGCGCCGGACATGCCGGAAAGATCTTTCGTCGCTATGGACGGCAGTCGGTTACCGTGCTGACGGAAAATCCGTTCCGGCTGGCCACCGAGATTCAAGGCATCGGATTTTTAACCGCCGACCGGATCGCTGCAAAGCTCGGTTTTCCGGACGACAGCGCACTGCGTGTCACCGCAGGGATTCTGTACGTTTTGGACAAGCTTTCCCAGGACGGTCACGTCTATTATCCTTACGATGCGCTGGTATCCAAATGCCGGGAAACCCTTTCGGTCGGGATCGAAACGGTTGCCTCGGCCATGGCGGACCTGGTCCGGGCGGACCGCATCGTCCTGGAGGAGTTGAACCCTGACCCCGACGATTTCCAGGCCAGCCACAAGGCCGTCTACCTGAAACCCTACTACGTCTGTGAAACCGGAATCGCCCGTCGGATTCACAGCCTGTCCGCCGCGCCCAAAGCCTGCCGCGAGATGCAACCCGACCGGGCCTTGCGGTGGGTGCAGCAGCGGCTGGCCATTGCGCTGGCAGCCGACCAGATCACCGCCATACGGACAGCGCTTGCAGAGAAGCTGCTGGTTATTACCGGCGGGCCCGGTACCGGCAAAACCACCATCGTCAATGCGCTGCTGCAGATATTCTCGAAAGCCGGGGCCTCCGTCCTGCTGGCAGCACCCACCGGAAGGGCCGCGAAGCGGCTGGGCGAGACCTGCGGCCGGGAGGCCGTCACCATCCACAGGCTGCTGGAATTCACCATGGCCAGGGGGGGCTTTCAGCGGAATGAACAGAATCCGCTCACCGGTGACCTGCTGGTGGTCGATGAAGCGTCGATGATCGATACCGTTTTGATGCACCACCTGCTGAAAGCCGTGCCGGCCGGAGCGACAATGATTCTGGTGGGCGACGTCCATCAGCTTCCATCGGTGGGACCGGGCACGGTTCTCAAAGACATCATCGACTCCGGCACGACGGCCGTGGTGGAGCTCAAGGAGATCTTTCGTCAGGCCAGCCGGAGCCGAATCATCGTAAATGCCCATCGGATCAACAGCGGTCAGTTGCCCGATCTGCAAACCTCTGATCCGCCTGAGCCGGATGTCGCCGACTTTTTTTTCATCCAGCAGGAGGACCCGGAAAGGGTGGTCGAAATCATCCTCGAGCTGACCCAATCGCGAATTCCGCGAAGATTCGGACTGGACCCTCTCAACGACATCCAGGTGCTCACACCGATGCACCGTGGACTGGTGGGCGCCACCAACCTGAATCGCCGGCTGCAGGAAGAGTTGAACCCGGGACAGGACCTGGTCACCCGGGGAGAACAAAGTTTCCGGGTCAATGACAAGGTGATGCAGATCCGCAACAACTACGAGAAGGAAGTCTTCAATGGTGATATCGGCAGGATCGTCCGGATTGACCCTTTCAGCCGCCAGGTGACCGGCCGTTTCGATGGCCGGGAAATCTTTTACGAGGCGGGAGAATTGGAGGAGATCGTGCCGGCCTATGCCATTTCGGTACACAAGTCCCAGGGCAGCGAATATCCGGCAGTGGTGATTCCGGTTCTCACCCAGCACTTTTTATTGTTGCAGCGCAACCTGATTTACACGGCTGTCACCCGGGGCCGCAAGTTGGTGGTAATGGTCGGCACCCGCAAGGCACTGGCCATCGCGGTGAAGAACAACACGCCCCAGCATCGCTATACACACCTCAAATATCGGCTGACGGGTCGCTGAAAGGGCTACTTGCCGGTCGATCTTACGATGATCTCTATGCGGCGGTTCAATCGGCGCCCCTTCTCTGTAAGGTTGGTGGCCGACGGCCGATAATGGCTGAAGGCCCTCAGAGAGATTCTTTTCGGGTCCAGATCGCACTGGTACTGCAGGTATCGTATCACTACCGCTGCGCGGGCGGCGGACAGCTCCCAGTTGGTGGGAAATTTTTTTTGCAGGTTCTCGCTGATGGGCACACTGTCGGTGTGTCCGGCTACAACCAGCTGCTGATCCGGCTTGTCTCTGACCGTTTCCGCCAGTGCGGTCAGCAGCTGCTTGCCTTTTGTATGGATCTCCAGGCTGCCGGGTTCATAGAGAATTTTGTCGAGCAGCACCACCTTGAATTCATCCTGCATTTCCACTATTTCAACGGCCCCGGTTTCCATCTGCTCTCGCAGGCTGGACTGGATGGTTTGTTGCGTGTCGTCTAGCAAGTGGATCACTTTTTCCTGCAGCTGCACCACCGATTTGTGTTTTTCCAGGTCGGTCTGCAGCCGTTGCTCCCGTCTGGAAAGCTGATCCATTTCCTCCAACAGGCGACGGTTGGTTTCTTCGAGCTGCTGCTGCTCCGCACGCAGCAGCTCGAGCTCTGCGGCGAGCCGATCTCTCTGGACAGCCACGTTGTCCTTTTCCGCCCGCACCCGCTCCAGCTGCTTGCGATTGTCGGTAAGTTCATCCTCCAGGGAGGTATACCTGTTCTGGGATACACAGGCGAAAGTGAACAGGCAGAGCATCAGCAAACAGGCGCAAGATAACGGTTTAGCCATGGGAGGTGTTCCTCTCACGTTTGGATTTTTCTTTTATTCTCAACGCCTCTTCGTATATCGACTTGCGAGGCAGGCCGTGCTCAATCGCAAAATCCTTGACCGCTGCGGACAGTGGTTTGCGCGTCTGCTGCAGCATCGACCGGAGTGCTTCGCGGACAACTCCCACGTCCGTTTCCGACCGACGGTAGTTTTTCCCCGACACCAGCAGGGTGAATTCACCCCTCAGGCTCGGTCGCAACTGCAGCGCCCGGAGCAGTTCAGACAGCGAGCCCCTCAGAAATTCTTCGTGCATCTTGGTCATCTCGCGGGCCAGAACAGCGCTGCGATCTCCGAAGGCAGCTGCCAACTCTTCCAGCAACCGGCAGATCCGCCGGGGAGATTCGTAAAAAATCAGGGTGCGGGGTTCGACAGCCAATGCCTGAATCTCGGCTGATCGCCGGCTGCTTTTTTTGGGCAGAAAACCGATGAAAACAAAGCTGTCGGTGGGCAGGCCGGAGACGCTCAGGGCCGTGATCGCGGCCGATACCCCGGGTACGGGTACAATCCGCAAGCCGTTTTCCGCTGCCGTTTGAATCAGACGGAAACCCGGATCGGAAACAGACGGTGTGCCGGCATTGCTGACCAGGGCCACTGAATCACCGGCAAGCAGTTTTTCGATCAATGCCGGCGTGCGTTGCTCCTCGTTGTGTTCGTGGTAGGATATCAGCCGGGTGCGGATCCCGTGGCTTTTGAGCAATCGGCCGGTGCGTCGCGTGTCTTCGGCGGCGATCCAGTCCGCATGCTGCAGAACGTTCAGGGCCCGGAGGGTGATATCTTCCCGGTTGCCAATGGGAGTCGATACCACGTACAGGATCCCGGATCCATCCGGTGGGTGATTGTCAGAAATAGGCAAGGTCGAATGCATTTTTTACGACCTCAATTCGTTCGCCAACGTTCGAAGGATGGATGGCCACCACATCGAACCGGGCTCTGGTTGTCAGCTGCCCGGTGGATTTGAGGTATTGGAGGGCTACCATCGATATTTTGCGCTGTTTTTCTGCGGTGACCGCCCCCTTGGGATTTCCGCAACTTTCGGTCTTTCTTGCCTTCACCTCCACGAATACGATGGCGTCCTTGTCTCTTGCGATGATGTCGATTTCACCGTGCCGCGTGCGGTAGTTCTGTTCAAGGATACGGTACCCGCACAGTTTCAGGTGACGGGCGGCGAGCGCCTCGCTATTGCGACCGTAACGCTGTCTTTTGCTGGGCATCTTCGGCGAATGTCCATTACAGCTTTTCATGGGGTTGTTTCGATCGAACGCTTATCATTATAGCGCTTGCATAAAAAGTGTCAATCGGCGGTTCTATCGGTTCGGGGAAAGCGGGCTTGTGTCGGGGGTCTCGACTCCCTTGAAACTGCGCCGGTGGATCGGGCAGCAACCGTGTTTGCGGATGGCCTCACGGTGGGCGCGGGTCGGATACCCCTTGTGACGGGAAAATCCGTACTCGGGGTAGTCCAGGTCGTAGCGCTCCATCATGCGGTCGCGAGTCACTTTGGCGACAATCGAGGCCGCTGCGATGGAGATGCTCAGCGTGTCCCCCTTGGGCACCGGCTGTTGGGGCAAATGGGAGGGAATGCGAAAAAGACCGTCGATCAGCAGCCAATCCGGTGGGGGCCTGAGATTGTCGGTTGCCATCGACATCGAGAGCAGCGACGCCTGCAGGATGTTGATTCGGTCGATCTCTGCGGCGTCGACAATCCCCACGCCGATGGAAATGGCCTGGGCGTAAATCAACTGATAAAGGGTACCGCGTTTTGCGGGGGACAGCTGCTTGGAGTCGTTGATATCCGGAATCGAGGCATCCGGAGGTAAGATGACGGAAGCCGACACCACCGGTCCGGCCAACGGGCCCCTGCCGGCTTCGTCGATACCGGCAATGCGGGCATGACCGTTTTCCCAGGCCATTTTTTCCAGAGCCCAAAGGTCGACAGGCATCATTTTGCGGTCAACAGCGGGGCATCGGGGGTGCCCATGCCCCGGTTGGGTGAAGGTTGCGGATTTTGCTGCAAGAGGAAAGGCTGCACAAACAGATGCGATCGGGTCGATGCCCGCCGCAGGCTCGCGCCGATGGTGCTATCGGCGTTCCTTTATTCGTGCCGCCTTGCCGCGCAGTTTCCGCAGGTAGTAGATTTTGGCCCGGCGCACGCGACCCTTGGTGACGACTTCGATTTTGTCGATAATAGGTGAATGCAATGGAAAGATTCTTTCGACACCGACGCCGTAGGAGATCTTGCGCACAGTGAAGGTGGCATTGGTTGCACTGCGGCGTTTGCTGATAACGACGCCCTGAAACACCTGAATGCGCTCTTTTTCCCCTTCTGTTATTTTTACATGCACCTTAACCGTGTCGCCCGGAGCAAAATCCGGCAGATCCAGGCGCATCATTTCTTTTTCGAGCTGCTTCATCTTTTCCATGGGACCTCCACATTCATCGAACAAAAGGCAACAAAAAATAAAGAAACCATTTTGGAAACGCTATATGTAATGCCTATTTTTGTTTTAATCAAGCCTTTTATTTCATCGCACCGGATCGATGCTTGCTATCCGGTCAAGGATGATCGCTGCCGCCGACCTTACGGACAGATGATTGTAGTCGGCGCTGGCCCTGATCGGCGCAAGGATGTAGTCTGCCGCCTCCAGGGCACTGTCCGCCAGCCCCCACGCGGTTCCGAACATCAGCAGGCAGAGGCGGTCTTCGCGAAGCATGCGCCGGAGCCGGTCATGGCTGATACTGCCATCATGACGGCGGGCGCTCGTGGCGACGGTCAACACGCCGGCCCGGCCGGCGGCACCGGCAGATAATTCGGCCAGCACCTCCTCGATCGTCTCCCGGACAAATATCCGCTCCAGGGCCTGCTTTCTTTTTGGATTGTATGCCGCCCCCGCCCCCCGGGTCCAATGACCGATGATGCTCTCAACAAGCTGACGCTGGTCCTGCAGGGGCGTGACAGCGTAAAAGCTGCCGACATCGTAGGTTCTGGCCAATCGGGAGATATCGTGTAAATCCAGATTGGTGACAGCCGAAGAGATGATGCTGCCGCTTTTATTCAGTACCGGATGGTGAATCAGGGCCAGATGAAGATTGCGCACGGATAATCTTTTCGATGTCGTTATGCCAGTTTTTTAGGATTTCGATTTCCTCCCGGCTCAGGGCGCGCGTCTCCAGGAGGTCTTTGCGCTTCAATACCGTACGGATCAGCGACGATTCCAACCGCCATTGCTCAATTTTCCGGTGATCACCGGACAGCAGCACTCCGGGAGGGGATTGTCCTTCGAACTCCGGGGGGCGGGTGAAGTGGCCGCAGTCAAGGACTCCGTTGGAAAACGATTCGTTGTCTGCGGACGACTCCCCCCCCAGCGCGCCGGGGATCAGGCGGGTGATCGCCTCGATAACGATCATCGCCGGCAGTTCGCCGCCGGTGAGCACGTAGTCACCGATCGATACCTCCAGATCGACATGATCGTGCAGGATCCGGTCGTCGATTCCCTCATAGCGGCCGCACAACAAAACCATGGACTGCACGGATTTCAATTCGCGGGCCATGGCCTGGTTGAACTTGCGGCCCTGCGGGCTTAGCAGTACGGCTGTCGCTGAAGGTGCCATGCCCCGGGCTGCCCGAAGGGCGGCCGCCAGGGGTTCGGGTTTCATCACCATGCCACAGCCGCCGCCGTATGGGCGGTCGTCGGTGACGCGGTGTTTGCCGGAGGCAAAATCCCTGATATTGACCGCCTCCAGCGATATGAGGTTGCGTTGAATGGCCCGCCGGATGATTCCGTGCTCCCGAAAAGATGCGAACAGTTCGGGAAAGATTGTCAGTGCAATGAATTTCATCCCTGGATGCCGCCTGCGTCGGAGGCTGTTGAGCGATAATCAGGACCTTCTGCAAGCGGTGGCTGCCGGGGCCGCTTCACAGGTCCTCCGGCAGGACAACTCGCATGACCTTTCCCTCGAGGTCGATTTCTTTGACCACCGATTCGATTGCCGGAATCAGCACTTCATCCCTGCCTTCTTTGCCGTTGACATCCGACCTGACCACGTAGACGTCGTTGCTTCCGGTGGGAAAAATCGACTCGAGCCGCCCGACGAATCTACCGTTTGTCGTGTAAACGGAAAGGCCGATCAAATCGAACCAGTAGTAGGTGCCTTCTTCGGGTTCGGGCAGACTCGATCTGGGGATCAGCAGTTCGCAGCCAATCAGGCTTTCGGCCTGATCGCGGTCGGTTACTCCCTCCAACGCCAGCAGGATGCAACGGGTGTGTTGTTTGGCCCATTGTATGACGTAGGGGCGCTGCGACCCCTCCGGTTGGCGCAGGATGATGGAGCTGTTGGGTGTAAAGATGGACACGGATTCAGCATAGGAGAACACCTTGCTGGTCCCATTGAGTCCGTGGGTCCCCACAATTTTACCGATTGGGACAACTGCGTCGGGCTCCACGGAATTACTCGATGATTTCCAGCACGGTGCGTTTTTTGATCTTGGCAGATGCAGCGCTCAAAATGGTGCGCATCGCCCGCGCCGTCCGCCCCTGCTTGCCGATCACCTTTCCCAGATCCTCTTTGGCGACCTTCAACTCTAGTACCGATGTTTGATTACCCTCAACCTCTGAAACAGAAACCTGTTCCGGATGGTCCACCAGTGCCTGCGCAATGTAGCTGATCAGATCTTTCATCGCACCATCTCCTTTGTTGGTGGTTTCGAGTCAGGGGGTATCAACAGTAGGGTATCGATATTTACGCGGTCTTGGTATAAAAGCCCTCTTTCCGCAGAAGGTTTCTGACCGTAGCTGTCGGGATGGCACCTTTGTCGATCCAGTATTGAATTCTCTCCGCCTCCAGCTCGACCGCTGCCGGGTCCAGTGCCGGATTGTACGTGCCTACTTTTTCCAGAAACTTGCCGTCTCTGGGGGCCTCGCTGTCCGCCACTACGATCCGGTAGAAAGGCCGTTTCTTCGCTCCGTGTCTCGCCAATCTGATTTTCACTCCCATTTCGAATTTCACTCCTTCAGAAGGGCAGCATGCCGCGCTGTAATCCGCGCATGCCGCGTTGGTTGAGTTTCTTCATCATTTTTACCACCTGAGTGTAATTTTTTAACAGCCGGTTGACATCCTGTATGCTCGTTCCGCTGCCGCGGGCGATTCTTCGACGACGACTGCCGTTGATCATCTGATGCTTTCGGCGCTCTTCCCGGGTCATGGAGTTGATAATCGCCTCGACTTTTACCAGTTCGGTGTCATCGACCTGCAGGTTTTTGAATTGCTTGTGGCTTCCGACCCCGGGAATCATTTTCAGCAGGTCCGACAGCGAGCCCATTTTACGTACCTGAACCATCTGGTCTTTGAAATCTTCGAGTGTAAACTGGCTTTTGCGCAGTTTTTTCTCGAGCTCGGCGGCCTGCTTTTCATCCACCACCGCCTGGGCCTTTTCAACGAGCGTCAACACATCGCCCATGCCCAGGATGGTGGAGGCCATGCGGTCGGGATGAAACGCTTCCAGCTGGTCGAGCTTTTCGCCGACGCCGATGAACTTGATCGGCTTGTCGGTGACAGCCTTTATCGACAGCGCCGCCCCGCCGCGGGCATCACCGTCCATCTTGGTCAGGATGACACCGCCGATATCGAGCGCGTCGTTAAAAGACGTGGCAATATTCACTGCGTCCTGGCCGGTCATGGCGTCGGCCACCAGCAGGATGTCCGCAGGCGCAACGCTGAGTTTGATAGCCTGCAGTTCCTCCATCAGCTGCGCATCGATGTGCAGCCGCCCGGCCGTGTCGATCAGCAGCGTGTCGCATCCTGCTTTCAGGGCCGCCGCGCGGGCGTCCTGACAGATTCTCACCGGCTCCATTTCCGTGGTGGCGGCAAACACCGGCACGGAGAGCCGCTCTCCGAGTTTTTGGAGCTGTTCGATGGCAGCCGGTCGATAGACGTCTGCGGGCACCAAATAGGGCTTGCGTCCCAGCCGGTTTACATGTATGGCAAGTTTTCCGGCCGTCGTGGTTTTCCCGGAGCCCTGCAGCCCGACGAGCATCAAGCAGACCGGCGTTGGGCCCGCCAAGTGGAGCGACTCGTTGGTAGAACCCATCAACACGGTCAGCTCCTCGTAGACGATTTTTACCACCTGCTGGCCGGGGGTCAGGCTTGCCAGTACCTCCTGGCCCAGGGCACGCTGCCGGATGTCCGCGATGAACTGTTTGACGACACGGAAATGAACGTCGGCTTCCAGCAGGGCCATGCGGACTTCTTTCAGGCCCGCATCGATATTGTTTTCGGTCAGCTTGCCGTGGCCTTTCAGCTTTTTGAAGGCCGCGTTGAGCCTATCGCTCAAGTTGTCAAACATGGTAGATGAATCACCGCTTCCTGCACGAAAAAACGCAGTACCTAATATGAAACCAGCGTGCTGTCAAGTCGGACGGTTTTCGTCCGCATGGTCGCCGGCGGTGGCCGAACCGGCTCCAGCCGACCACGGGGTGGGCATCTGCCGGCTGCCTGTGTGCATCGACGTGCTTCTGTCGGGCGGAGTTTCCCCGTCTTTGGAACGCACCAAACCGTATTTTACTATTTACCCCCTAATAGCCCATTCAAAATTCAATTGCAAATAAAATGATCGGGAAAACCGATATCATGGACCTTGCCCCCGGACAGCTCTCCCGGTGGTTGGCCGATCGGGGCGTTGCATCCTATCGCAGCGGGCAGATCAGCCGGTGGCTCTATCAGCGCCAGGCCGACTCGTTTGCCGCGATGACCGATCTTGGCAAGCAGCTGCGCGGGCAGCTGGAGGCAGCCTTTTCGATCAACCGGCTGCAACAGATCCGTGTGGAGCAGTCCCGGGACGGATCCAGGAAATATCTCTTCGGGCTCGGCGACGGCAACCGCATCGAAAGCGTGCTGATCCCCGAGCGGGGGCACTGGACCCTGTGCATCTCCAGTCAGGCAGGCTGTGCCCTCGGCTGCCGCTTCTGTATGACCGGTATGGGAGGCCTGGTGCGAAATTTGACCCGCGGGGAGATTATCGCCCAGGTCCGCGATATACGCCGCGAGATCGAAGATCCCGGCCTTCTGACCAACATCGTGCTGATGGGCATGGGCGAGCCGCTGGCCAATTTCGACAATGTGGTCAGTGCCATCGATACACTGCTCGACGCGGCTGCCGGATTCGGCTTTGCCAGTCGCCGCGTCACGCTCTCCACCGCCGGCTTGGCTGCCCGACTCGCAGCGCTGGGCAGCCGGGTGCCGGTGAACCTGGCGGTATCGCTCAACGCGACGGAGAACCGGACGCGGGACTGGCTGATGCCGATCAACAAAACCTATCCCATCGAACACCTTCTGGATGCCTGCCGACAATATCGGTTGCAGCCGCACCGCCGAATCACCATCGAGTACATCCTGATCGATGGAGTCAATGATTCCAAAGCCGACGCCCTGCGACTGGTTCGGCTGCTGCGCCCGCTGAAAGTCAAAATCAATCTGATTCCGTTGAATCCACTGCCGGATTCGCAGCTGCGGCGACCGTCGGAGGCGGCAGTCGAGCGCTTCCTGCAGATTCTCATCGACCATCACTACACGGCCATCATTCGGCGCAGCAAGGGGCAGGATATCTCGGCAGCTTGCGGCCAGCTTCACGGCGCATCGGGTTGACCCCCGATCGCCGGTCGAAGAGAACCGTTCGATCTCAGACCAGGAATTTTTTTACATCCGACGGCGGCAGGCCGAGGACATTGACGCTTTGGCGGGAATCGGGTGCTTTGATATCGACTTCCACAGAGGCTAGGTTGGGGGCGCGGCTGTAACCGGCGCAGATGGACGCCGCCAGGGTGATGACCTGCTTGCCGCCGGCTCCAGTCAGCACGGCAATCGGTCCGGCATACAGTTTCACCTTTATGACGGTATCGCGGAGCGGGTCGTGGTACTGCAAAATTTTTTCGTTGTCTTTCTCCGTGCGCCCGACGATTAATTTATTCTGCGGGTTCAGCCGAAAGTGCCTTCCATGCCGCAGCAGGTGAAATTCGTTTTCGGCGGCCTCTGGCCGGTGCCGAAAAAGATCCGACAGCCTTCTCGAAAAGCCTTTGTCGGTGAGCAGGCACCCGCCGGCCGGAGCGGGAAATTCGCTGATGCCGAAATGCTTCGCCAGTGCGATCTGCGGCTTGCGGGACCGACCGGAAATATCGAGCAACCGGCTGCGATCCACCAGGCCGTTTTTTTCCGGAATTGTCTCCGGCAGTTTTCGGGCGCTGAGCGGGCGCAGGATATATCCATCCAGACCGGAGTGTTTCTCCACGTACCGCAGGGACGGCCGGGTTTGTGACATGGGACGCTGTCCCAGCACCTCTCCGCTGAATAAAAAATCGAATCCGCTTTTTCTCATGAGCTTTCCGGCCAACCGAAACATCATCGTGTGGCAGTCCATACACGGATTCATGTATTTTCCGTAACCGGCGGGTGGGTCTTTGAGCATCTCCAGATATTCGGCGGTGATGTTTTCCACCGTCAATGGTACCCCCGTTATCAGTGATGCCCTGCGGGCCTTTTCGGCCGAGAAAAACGGCGTTTCAAAGGTCACCCATTCCACCGCAATCCCCTGTGTGCGCAGCACCAGGGCGGACATCATGCTGTCGAGCCCGCCCGAGCACAGACCCAGCGCCCGTGCCGGTTTGTCGGAAGTGTTGATTGTACCTTGACCGTGCATGTGGATGCGGCCTATAAACAGGTGAACCCTTGACTCAACTAGTGCAACCGCTGCAAAGCAAGCCCAGCTGAGACCTGTCTGCTACCATGACCCTGAATCTGAGAAGACGTGCCGATCGTGTCAGAAAAACGCTAAGAAGCCTCTATCCGGAAGTCAAGCCCCAGCTGTTTTACCGCAACCCTTTCGAGCTGCTGGTGGCCACGATCCTGTCGGCCCAGTGCACCGACCAGCAGGTCAACCGGGTCACCCCGACCCTTTTCGAGGAGCTTCGGTCTCCCCGGGATTTTGCGCACGCCCCCCGCCGGCGGATCGAAGAGCTGGTCCGTCCCACCGGTTTTTACCGCAACAAGGCAAAAAGCATCCAGAACTGCGCTGTGGCGCTGCTCGAGAATCACGCCGGAGAGGTTCCCGACAACCTGGAAAAGCTGGTGCAGCTTCCAGGGGTGGGGCGCAAGACCGCCAACGTGGTCCTCGGTGCGGCATTCAACAAGCCGGGCATCGTGGTGGACACCCACGTCGGCCGGATCAGCCGGCGACTCGAGTTGACCCGCAATGGAGATCCGGTGAAAGTCGAGTTGGACCTGATGCACATCGTGCCCCGCAGGGACTGGAGTGATTTTTCCCTGCGGCTGATATTTTTCGGCCGGCAGTTTTGTACGGCCCGAAAGCCGAAATGTCCCGACTGCCCGTTGAAACGCCTTTGCCCGTTTCCGGACAAAACGCCGGGATAGAAAATCCCAAACGGTGTGGCGGGGTCTGAAAATCAGGCGATGGACCGGAACCGACTCCGGGTTGCGGATCAAAGCTGCCGCCAGCATCTTTTCTTGAATGCACCCATCGATCTGTATGGATCGGCTGATCGCTACTCTTCCAGTGCGAAATCGACCGCCGCCTCGGCATGAATCCGGGTGGTATCGAACAGCGGAATGCGATAATCTTCCGGTTTGACCAGCAGCCCGATTTCGGTGCACCCTAAAATCACCCCTTCGGCACCGGCACCGATGAGCCGTTCGATGATCCGGGCGTAGTGCTCCGCCGATGCCGCTTCAATCCTGCCGAGGCAGAGCTCGTCGTAGATTACCCGGTGCACGGTCTGCCGGTCGCTCTCCGAAGGAATCAGCACCTGCAGCCCGTGGGGGCGCTGCAGCCGCCCGCGGTAAAAATCCTCTTCCATGGTAAACCGCGTGCCCAGCAGGGCGACTTTTCGCAGGCCGGCCGATCGGACCTTCTGCGCAGTGGGATCGGCGATGTGCAGCAGCGGGATCGACAACTGCTGCTGGATGTCCGGCGCCAGCTTGTGCATGGTGTTGGTGCAGATCAGCAGAAAATCCGCCCCGGCGGTCTCTATGCTTCGAGCCGCCTGGGTGAGCAGCGCGAGCGCCTCATCCCATAGGCTTTCATGCTGCAGCTTTTCGATTTCTGCAAAATCCACCGAGTAGACGATGCATTCGGCCGAGTGCAGGCCGCCCATTTTTTCCTTCACGGTTTGGTTGATGATCCGGTAATATTCGAGCGTCGATTCCCAGCTCATACCGCCCAGCAGGCCGATCTTTTTCAATTCCCACCTCCTTTGTCGGATGGTACCCTGTACCCCCTGCCCATTCAGCGGCCGACAGAACCATCGCGTGTTTCTTTCATTTCATGTCTCCTATCGACCGTCAACCGGGGATCATACGGGTATAATTGTCATAATTGGTAATTATTAGTTATTATAATCTTTGTTTGGGGCGAGTTGAAAATATAAATTGACAATAAATAACGTAAAGAATAATAAAAATTACCCTAAAGTAAGCAGTTGTCGGGAAGCTCTCACGAGAAAGGAGCCGGAACCATTGGCGAAACTGTTGTCAACCAAAGAGGTAGCCCGGTTTCTGGGCGTCAACGAGAAAATGATTTACTCCCTGGTGTCGGACAAGGGCCTGCCGGCCACGAAAATCACCGGCAAATGGCTTTTCCCCCAGCACCTGGTGGAACAATGGATCGAGACCCACACCATCAATTTCCCGGAGATGAAGACCGCCTTGTCCCCCGAACAGGGGCTGTTGATCCTTGCCGGCAGCAACGACCTGTTGCTGGACAAAGCCATTGCCTTGTTCAATACCCAAAACAGCGGCCAGATTGCGGTCTTTGGCAATCTGGGCAGCATGGGCGGACTGAACGCCCTGCGTCGCAATCTGTGTCACATCGCCACCAGCCACCTGCTGCAGGAGGACCAGGACGAATACAATTTCGACCATGCCCTCAAGGTGCTGGAGATGATGCCGGCCGTGGTGAACTTCTGCCGGCGGGAGCAGGGCCTGCTGGTACAAAAAGGGAATCCCCGAAAGATCGGTGCGGTGACCGACCTGGGCAAAAAGGGAATCACCATCGTCAACCGGTCATTGGGCACCGGCACCCGGCTGCTGCTCGACCACGAACTGAAAAAGGCCGGCATCAAAGGAGAGAAGATCAACGGCTATCTGCGCGAAGTCCAGCGCCATCTGGATGTCGGCCTGGAGGTTCTTTCCGGCAGGGCCGATGCCGGACCGGGAATCCGGGCGGTGGCCGATGCCCTGGGCATCGGGTTTATCTCCCTGCGATGGGAACGTTACGATTTGATGATAGCCAAAGATCGCTTCTTCGACGAGGGGATCCAGCGGTTTCTGGGGCTGTTGCACGACAAGGCCTTTCGGCAGATCGCCGATGCCACCGCCGGTTACGACCTGCAGTTTTCCGGCCGAATGGTCTTCCAGGGAAATACCGATTCCGAAGAAAAAAAGAAGCAGTAAAGATTGTCCATAAGCCTTATGACCCGGTCATCTGAGGAGGTAAAAGAATGAAACGATTCGCGGGGACGTTGTGCGTTGTGATTCTGGTTTTCGGCATGTCGGCCGGAGGAGCTGCCGGGGCGGAAAAAATACTGAAAATGTCCACTACCACCAGTACCCAGGCTTCCGGGCTGCTGGACGTGTTGCTGCCGGAGCTGCAAAAGGACACCGGCATCCAGGTCAAGGTGATTGCCAAGGGAACCGGGGCGGCCATCCGCGACGGCATGGACGGCAACGTGGACGTGATTTTCGTGCATGCCAAGGCCCGGGAGCTAGAATTTGTCCGGGAAGGTTACGGCATCAAGCGCTATGCGGTGATGCACAACGATTTTGTGATTCTCGGCCCGGCGGCCGATCCGGCCGGTGTCAGAGGGATGGCGGACGCTGCGGCAGCGTTGAAAAAAATAGCCGGCGCAAAGCAGCCTTTCGTCTCCAGAGGAGATGACAGTGGCACCCACACAAAAGAGCAGCAGCTGTGGGAGGCCACCGGGCTGAAGCTGGAAAAAACGAGCATGAAAATCATCAAGAAAGGCAAGCAGAGCGAAGTCCATTTCGTCCATCCGGAAGGGTTGGCCCAGTGGTACCTTTCCATCGGTCAGGGCATGGGAAAAACCATCACCTTTGCCGATGAAAAGCGGGGCTATACCCTGGCCGATCGCGGAACGTATATCAAATACAAGTTCGGGCGCGACGTCCCCATCGATCTGCAGGTACTGGTGGAAGGCGATGCGCTGCTGGCCAACCCGTACGGTGTAATTCCGGTCAGTCCCCAAAAGCATCCTCAGGTAAAATCAGAGCTGGCGACGGAGTTTGCCGACTGGCTGGTGTCGTCGCGCGGCCAGTCGGTGATCCGCAATTATCGGTTGCTGGGAAAGCAGCTGTTTTACCCCGATGCAATCCCGTAGACGGGATTTGGAACCGCACTCCATGCCCCCGATTTCAGCGGTGCGCACCGTTGCACATCGCCCCCGGGGTTGCATGTGCGCTCGGCTTTTGATACGACCTGCGCCTTGACTTCGGACACGATCAAAGCTTGTAGCGTTCATCAGCCGGGTGGGTCATAAGTTGGAGTGGTAACGGAACCGCGAACGGAAAATATCCGATGATCGTGTTTTTCGTTGTGACGCGCCCAAATAAATTATTGGGAAAGAGGTCGATTTGGATCTGTTGTTAGACAGCCTGGTTTCGGCATTTTTGCTGGTGATATCACTGGACCCGGAGATGTTTGCCATCGTGGGCGTCTCGCTGAAGGTCAGTTTCGGATCGACCCTGATCGCTTCCCTGATCGGTATTCCGGCCGGCTTTGCGGTCTCGTTCAACGAATTCTCCGGCAAACGCATCGTCGTCACAATACTCAATACGCTGCTGGCGCTGCCGACCGTGGTGATCGGCCTGATGGTCTATGCATTTATTTCCCGCAGAGGAATTTTCGGTATATTCGATCTTCTCTACACCCAGAAGGCCATCATCATCGGACAGGTGATTCTGATCGTACCGGTGGTAACGGTATTCACCCTGGCGGCCATCAGCCGCATCGACGAGCGATACCGCAAAACCGCCGCCACATTGGGAGCCAATCGGCGCCAGACCGCCTGGGTCGTGTTTCGCGAGGCGCGCTTCGGTATCATGGCAGCCGTCATTGCCGCTTATGGGCGGGTCATCTCAGAGGTGGGCATCAGCATGATGCTGGGGGGCAACATCAAGGGGTTCACCCGCACGATGACCACCGCCATGGCACTGGAATACGACAAGGGGGCGTTCACGCTGGCGGTGGCGCTGGGGATGATCTTGCTGGGACTGAGTTTCGGCATGAACCTGTTGTTTCATTATCTTCAGGGGAGAACCCGGGTATGATCCTCTACCGGCTGTCGAACATCCAAAAAGTGTATCCCGGGCGAACCGTGTTGGATATTTCTTCTCTGGAAATTGAAGCCGGTAAGGTCTATGCGCTGCTTGGGCCGAACGGAGCGGGCAAGACGACGCTGTTGAACATATTGGCCTTCCTGGATGCCCCCAGCTGTGGTGAGATGTCCTTTCGGTCCCGGAAGGTGCGCTTTACGGAAGCCGTTTTGCAGCAGTTGCGCAAGAAGGTGGTGATGGTGGATCAGCATCCGATCATGTTCACCACCAGCGTTTACAAAAACGTAGAGTTCGGATTGAAAATCAGGGGCGTGCCGAAAATCGATCGCGAGCGGTTGGTCGCCGAAAGCCTTGATCTGGTAGGAATGCGCCGGTTCATATCCGCGCCGGCTCATCGGCTCTCCGGTGGTGAGACCCAGCGGGTGGCGCTGGCCAGGGCGCTGGCGCTGTCACCGGAAGTGTTTCTTTGCGATGAACCGACATCTGGCATCGACGCCGAAAACAGGCAGGTCGTGGTCGATATACTGCGTCAGATCAACAGGGAAAAACAGATCAGCTTGATCTTTACCACCCACGATCGCGCCCAGGCAAACAGCCTGACCCGACGAATCCTCTCCCTGGAGGGGGGCAGCCTGAGGGCGGCAGCCTATGAAAACGTGTTCACCGGTCTTATCGAAACCCGCAGCGACTCGACCCGTTGTTTTCGAGTCCGCAACGGGCTGCGCATCAAACTAACCAAAAGCCAAGCCGGCCCCCAAGGGGGGCGATCAAGAATCGTTATCGATCCCGCCGGTTTGAAACTGATGCCCCGCACCGGAAACCGCCAACCAGCCGATGCCATCAGCGGCCGGGTCGTCAGTGCGGCATTTGAAAACGATCACGTCCGGGTCGTTGTCGATGCCGGCGTTTCTCTCACAGCCTATCTGCCGCAAGCGGAATACCGCGACAAGCGCATCCTGGTCGGTGATGCCGTTGACCTGCTGGCCCTGCCGGAATCGATTCATTTCCTGTAAGGTCTCAGACGCTTAGTTTTTTCGACCGCAGCAGGTTCGCGATGATCAGACCTGCAATAAAGCTGACCGCCAGGTTGCTACCCAGCGTGATCCCCAGCATCAGCAGGGCCACAAAGAGCTCTCTACGGCTCATCATATCCAATATGGTCATGGCCAGCTGGGCGCCGGCAAACACCAGCAGCACGCCTAAAATCGACAGGGGCATCAGGTATAACGCCGCAAGGATCTGCTCTCCGAGAAGCAGCACCAGCAGGAGAAACACCGCTCCGATGATCAGGTTGGATCCGGCACCGCGGGCTCCGAAGCGATAGTGAGCCGCCAGCCCGCCGGCTCCGTGGCACAGCGGCATGCCTCCCAGCAGTGAGCTGATGACGTTGGCCAGCGCCATACTGATGCAGGCACTCCGGTACGTTACCAGCCGTGAATTTTCACCGAAGTATTCCCGGGAAAGGTCCGCATACGCGATGACGGCATTGCCCAAAGTCATGGGAACTTGCGGAAGCACCAGAATCAGGAGAGCGAGGGAGAAGTCCTGTGCGGATGGAAACGCGAACGGCAGCAGCCGGGGAAGGTGCAACCCGAATTCAAGCCGGTCGAATCCCCGGTGGGTTCCGATAACTACGCCCAAGGCGATCCCGCTAAGCACCACCACCAGCCCTGCGGGCAGCTTCTTGTTCTCCAGCAGCAGCAGGGTCAGCAGCAACCCCAGGCAGCCGATGACGATTCCGATTGGAACGGGGCCGATATGCTGAACCGACAGGTACGGTTCGGCGGCCTGCTGCAATGCCTGGAACCGGGAGGTGCCGATGATCAATTTGATCCCCTGGGCCATCAGCAGCGCGCCGGTGGAAAGCTGCACCCCCCTGACAACGGAATGAGGGGTGTATTTTCCAAGCAGGTCTGCGGCCCGGGTTGCGCCGATAACCAGAAGGACGACGGCAATGGTAAAACCGGATGCAATGATTTGAGAGGAGGGCAGTCCCGTGGCGATGGCGTAAGCCCCGATGACCTTCATGGGCTGGACAGGAATCGGAACGCCGAAGTAGATGCCGGCGATAACGTAATAAAGGCCGACGGCGAAGAAAACACCGACGGGGTTGAGACCGTTGATCAGGATCATCCCGATGGCCAGGGGCAGCAAGGTGCCCAGGTCCCCCAGCGAGCCGGCCAGTTCGAGGCGATTGAAGGTGAATCGTTGCCGGGTCATTCAACGTCCTTTCCACAGATTCGGGTGGGTTTCCACACAAGGGTAGCGTCCGCTGTCCGGCTGTGGTATTTCTACGGTATAAGCAGCGGCATTGTCAAATCATCTCGCAGGTGCTGAAGGAAGGCCATCGGGCCTTTGGCACCTTCCATTTACCCGGGAGGCAGTTATGGCAGACATCGTGCACCAATCTCACGTTACCATCACCCGCAAGAGCGGCCCGACCCGCAGGGCAGAGATCAAGGGCCACCGCGAACCGGTCTACTACGGCGTTCACGGCGGAATCAAGAAGTTCTACGGTATCGATCCGGAAGAGGAGCATGCCGCCACGCTCGATCATGTTGTCGGTGCGGTGGGCGGGTGAATGATGGGCACATTGGCCACGGTGCTGGCCAAAAACAAAATCCGAACCTACCAGGACCGATACAAGGCGACGGTCACCGGAGATATAGAGGCCGTCGACGGGGTAATGAAGATCACCCGCATTCACGTGCACTATGACCTGAAAGCGCCGGCACACCAGCACGCCGAGGCCCGCGCGGCGCTGGACAATTACATCACGCGCTGCCCGGCCGCCCAGAGTGTGATCGGTTGCATCGAGATCACTCACGATCTCGCCTTGGAGGAATACGACGGATAGAGCGATGCGGTAGACGGGTTTCGGCAGCGCTTAGGGCTGAAGTCTCCGATCCCCAATGGTCTTATGTCACCGTAAAGTCGATATCGCCCAGGTGGGAGAAAGAGACTTCCACGAAGTCGCCGGGGGAGACGAAAAAGTATTGCGTGAGGCTGCCGGTAAGGATGATCTCGCCTTCCCTGATCTCGTGGTCGAAATCTGCCAGCTTGTTCGCCAGCCAGGTGACCACGTTCAACGGACCGCCCAGGGCTTCGATTCCGCAAGCACTTGCCAGAAGCCGCCCGTTTTGCTTCAGGATCACCCCCTCGGTTTGCAGGTTCAGACCGGATGCCGGCAGCAGGGCAGCGCCCAGTATCAGGCCGGCATGCATCGAGTTGTCGGCCACCGCCTCGGCAATGGTCGGCTTCCACCCCTTGATGCGGCAGTCCACCAGCTCGATCGCGCCCATGATCCCGGCTGTGGCGGTCAAAACGTCGGCCGGCGTGATTCCCGGACCGCGCAACCGTTTGTTCGTCACGAAGGCGATTTCGCCTTCCACCGCCAGCCGGCAGAATGCGGAGGCCTTCACCGGTGCAGCTGTGCTGTAGAGCGAAGATGACGTCATACACCCGTAAACCGGCTCGTTGATGCCGAGCTGTTCCATGATGGACTGGCTCGTGGCGCCCACCTTCCAGCCGATGACCCGTTCGCCTTCCTTGAGCCGATCGGCGATCATTCGATCCTGAACGCTGTAGGCCTCCTCGATGGCAAGGCCCCCCAGGGCCGCTTCCAGGGAATCGACGGGTTCGATCTGCTGCCTTGCCGCCACCAGGTGCCGGTACCACTGATCTTGGATCATTTGACTGTCCTTATCGGCTGCCATTTGGCTTCGTGCCGGCTGCGCGTTAGAATCGAAACTGCACTCCCAGAACCACCTGAAAACCGGAAAGATCGAGCTGGCTTTGGCTTGCCGTCCAACCGCCGCCGGTGGAGACATCGAACTTGGCGCTCAGATAGTCGAGCAAAGCGGTAAACGCCACCCGGGGGCTGCCGACCGTAAAGGCCACACCGCCGACCAGGCCGGTGTCCGAACCGAGGCTGACCTGGGCTGTGCCGTCGTAGGTCGGATCGAAATAAATCATCCCCAGATGCGGCCCGACAGTAAATATCCCCCGCTGGTCGACCTTGAGCCGCAGAACCAAGTCTGCCGAAAAGGCGGTGGCCGTAAACGCATCGTTCCACAGGTAGCCGACACCGCCGAGTATGTCGAATATCATGGTTTCGGATTCAAACCCGACACCGGCCTTCAAATTGGGATACAGGCTGCCGACCCCTTCGATTTCTTCCAGCAGTATCCCGTCGGTGACGTTGAAGTTGTCCACATCCGGGCTGATCATGTATGACAGCGGGTTGATTTCCATGACAAAATCGACCTCGGCGGCTGCCGCCGGCGGCAACGCCAGCAGCCCTATCACCAGCAGCAGAGCGGATAGGGTTTTTCTCATATCATTCCTCCTGTTTCATGTTGCCCGGCGGGAAGCAAGTTTCATCCGTTGCCGGAGGGGATTTCCCCCCCAAGGTGAACGCGAAGCCCGCCCCCTGCGACGCTCACCCTAATTATTGGCGTGTCCCAGGCTTTCAGGCGGCCGATGGTCAGCCAATGCCGATGCGGGCACATCAATTTCCGCCGGGCTTTTGATGCCGGGCGTTTGAAAGAAACGATCGGTCTGGTACATCATCCGGTTGAGGGTGTCATCGAGCTGCTGTCGATACTGCTCGCATTCTTCTTTGCTTGCCCTGCGGGGAACGGACAGCAGTTTTTCAGGGTAAAAAAATACGATGCGCGAAAACGGCTTGGGGATGATGGTCCGATCCCAGCTCTTCAGCCGCCAGCAGCGGTCTGCACTCCACATCACCGGAACGATGGGAAAGCCGGTCATTCGGGCCATGACGACGATGCCGATCTTCGACACGTGTGGCGGCCCCTGGGGGGCGTCCACCACCAGCCCGCCCCGGTGGCCCTTTCTAATATAGGGAATCATCTCGCGCAGCGCCTCTGAACCGCGGTAGCTAGAAGAGCCCCGAATGGCTATCCAGCCATGTCGCTTGACGGTCTGGGCGGCCAGCTCTCCATCCTTGCTGGCGCTGGCAATCACGACAAATCGCCGATTGCGATAAAAGTAAATAAAGTACATCAACCCCCGGTGCCAGGACGCATACAGAAGTCCCTTGCCGGGGTTTTGCCGCTCGTACTCTTCTTCGATTGCGCGACCGATTACCTGCACCCGGCAGGTGGAAAACAGCAGCGCAAAGACAATCCGGGTCAGCCAACCGAAGAGATAAAAAACGATTCGCTGTCTGCGGGTTCGATGTTTCAGAGGCTTCATGCTCGCCTGCCAGCTCCTCTACAGCCAGTAACCACCAGGGGCCCGCTTCGAAAAACCAGGGTAAACCGCGAGGGTTTTATCGATTGCTGCCCCGCACTTCAAAACGTGAAACTTCGAAAAAGTTACCCGTTTCGGTGTTGATGGTTATGCCGGTGATTACGGCGATCTGTCCGTTAAATCCGCCTTCCAGGTCACCGATGATGGCAAACAGATCGCTGTCGATCTTCTCCATCAGAAATCGGGTGGCCTCCACTATGTCCGGTGGCTGGCTGGATCGGCTGCATTTCTCCAGAAAGGGGAGCATGATCTGCTCCACGAAGTGCTGTTGCAGGTCCAGCGGGTCTTCGGGCTTTTTCCGGATCGATTCGCAGCCGGCCTGAAGAACCGCACAGAGCGAGCCGCAGCTGGCGGTGATATCCGGCTGGCCGGGACGCGGAATCCGGCCCCACTGCCCCTGGTGGTATCCGATGTGGGGACCGGCCACCAGCAGCAGGTTCTTTCTGCCCTCCGCTTCCGGTACATGGTGAGACACGGCATTTAGCCCGGACCGGCCGCCGTGGCAATAGCCTGCCAGCCCTCCAAATTTGAACCGCTCCCCCCAGTACGATTGCATAAACCGGCATTCCGGCTCGTTGATTTCATCGCAGCAGCCGCCTTCCGCAAAGCGCGTGTTTTCGGGGGTGAACCCGTACTGCTCCTCCAGGAAGATATTCTGCCGGGCGAAATAGACTCTTCCGATCTCGGCATTCGGGAAGACGGTTCGAATGTCAGTTTTCAACGCATCGGTGTTCATTGGGCCCCTTTTGGTAAGCTATGTGGTGTCTGATGGCGTACCCCTATCACAACACAAAGCCGAACTGCAAGTGTGGGCTGTGTCGACCGCCTGATTTGCGTTTGCAGAGACGAAACCCCGAGCTTTTCGTTGATTATCCGCTGGATAATATCGACGGGAGACTGGAAATGGAGCTGTCCGGACACAAAACCGGGTTGTGCCGGACAGACAGGGTTGAAACACCGCTAGCGCACGATCATAACCGAACACGGGGCCCGGTGTGCCACACGCTTGGCCACGCTGCCGAAAAGCACCAGGCCCATGCCGGACGAACCAAAGGCCCCCAAAACGGCAATATCCACCTCTTTTTCTTCCAGGAACCGGATAATCTCGGTCGATACATGACCCTCCAGGACCGTCAGACGGCAGTCAATCATTTTCCTGGTTTTATCGCCATACTCGGTTTGCATATATTCCTGGATCTGTTGCAACAGCGATTTGCGGGCTTTTTCCGGCACCAGAAATTCGCTGTTGCCGATAAGCGGGCTGATGATCGGCGGCAGCACATGCAGCAATGTCAGCACGGCCCGATACTTCTCCGCCATGTCATTTGCTGTCACGAATGCCGCCTGTGCGTTTTCTGAAAAGTCCGTACAACATACGATGTGTCGAATCTTCATGGTTCCTCCTTTTTGGGGTAGTTGAAACGCTAAGAGAACAATCCGGTGTAACAATATGTTCCGCATTGCAGGCACCTGCCGCATTCGGTCATTGCATCTCGGTCGGTCATGGTCGCAATAACCTCTTCGGCAAAAGAACTTCGGCGTATTTCCACCGGCAATTCCCGCCGGGCCACCCGCGGCACGTTGTCCGGCAGTCGGATGTCTTTCAGGATGCTGGCGGGATTGATCCTGCGCTGAAGGTCTCCGGCTGCGGGGATCACTCCAGCGGTAAGAAGATAATGTATCGATCGGGCCGCCAATCGAGCCCCGGCTACGGCGCTTACCACCGTGGCCCGACCCGTGGTCAGGTCCCCGGCGGCGAATATGTTCGGAGGGGATGCCGCCATGGTGTGCGGATCGACGGCCAGGTTCGCCTCGCGGGTGAACCGGAATCCAAAACCGGCGTCTTCGCCTTGCACCAGGCAGGACAAGTCCGGCTTTCGCTCGCAGGCTACGATCACAAGATCTGTTTTCATGATTCGATTCGAACCCGGGATTGGGATGCGGCACAGGTTTTTCTCTTTTTTATCTCCGGCAGCCTGCAGGCGGCAGAACTCCATTTGATCGACACAGCCGTTCGAATCATATGAAATCCGGACGGGCCGGGTCATGAAGTCTATGGAGACTCCTTCCTCCAGAGCGCGGTCCACGTCCCGTTTGCGGGCCGACATCTCTTCTCTGCTACAGGGACAAATGACGGTGACAGATTCCGTCTCCAGACGAATGCTGGAGCGTGCACAGTCCATGGCCGTGTTCGACTCGCCGATGACAGCCGCCCGCTTGCCTTTCAATGTTTTCAGTATGCTGCCGGCTTTGGACAGGAAGTCGAGGCTGGCGAAGACCCCGGTTGCAGATTCTCCGGGAATGCCAAGCTGGGGGATTGTCCAGGCGCCGACGGCGACAAAAATGGCCTCAAACCCGGACCGGGCCAACTCTCTGAGGGTGAATTCCCTGCCCAGTCGCACACCGGTCTGCACCCCCACGCCAAGAGCAATGATCCCCTCGATTTCCCAGTCGGCGATCGATTTCGGCAGGCGGTATGATGGAATCCCGTACCGGAGCATGCCACCCAGATGCGGTTTTTCCTCGAAGATAAACGGCCGGTGACCCAGCCGCCGCAGAAAATAGGCACAGGCGAGCCCCGACGGGCCGCTGCCGACAACCGCTACCCTGCGTCCGGTGTCGGCGGCACAAGGGATCGGTAAGTGCTTGCCGGATGTTCGTTCCCATTCTCCCAGGTACCTTTCCAGGTGACCCACCGCGACCCCTTCGTCGGCAATATTGCGGCGGCAGATGTTTTCACAGGTATGAGGGCAGGTGCGTCCGATGGTCATCGGAAAGGGGTTGCGCTCCTTGATCAGCGCCAGAGCCTGCAGTTTGTTCCCGTTGCCCAGATGCCGGATAAACAGGGGGACGTTGATCTGGGCCGGGCACCGCTGCCGGCAGGGGGCCAGGCACTCTTTGGCGCTGTTCAGGTGTAGAAGCCCCGCGGTCATTCCGGCAAGTGAGATCACCTTCTGCGGGCAGATCTCAGCGCAGCGACCGCAACCCCGGCATTTGGCTGCAGCTACTTGTGGAGTTCGATGGAGACCCATCGAAATTGCGTGGAAGGGGCAAACCGCCGCACAGATTCCGCCGCCCAGGCAGGCCCTTTCGCACTCCGAGGGGCCGCCTGCCAGCGATCGGACAGCGCGGCAATCCGGAACCCCGTTGTAATCAAAGCGCCGCAGTGCGCGATCTCCCCCCAGGCAATCGATTTGCGCCGTTTGCGGTTCAAAGGTTCCTCCTGACAGCCCCAAAATTTGTGAGAGAATATCGGCGACATCGATTCCGCCGCCGATACACATCGTAGCCCGTGCCTTTCCTGCCAGCAACGCTCTGGCAGCCGCCTCGCATCCGGGAAAGCCGCATCCCCCGCAATTATATCCCGGCAGGGCCTCTTTGAGCCTTGCCAGGCGCGGATCCTCTTTGACGTAAAAAACCTTGGATGCAACTGCAAGGATAAGCGAGGCCCCCAGGCCAAGCAGGGACATGAAAATGGCTGCCGTCAATATCATCGGCCTGCTCCGGTTGATTTCCGGCCAAGAGCTCTCTTTCCCCCTATTGGATAGCACTACTTGTGCCAGATCCGCGGCCTTCACCGATCGTTCGCGGATTTTGCGCTGCTCGACCGCCAGGCCGGTTCGGCAGGCGGCCAGCAAGCACCCGAGGTGGATGTCCCGTGCGTTCAAACGGAGAACGATACCCAAAAGCGGTTGGTGGAAAAGATAAAGGGCGTCATTGTTGAAGTTTTTCGAACATCGGTTTCGAAATTATTAAAAATCATTTCACCGCAAAGGGTTTCGTGCGCACTCTGCCGGCTGCAACCGGCCAATATGTCTCTGGTTCCGTGTGTCGAGCGGTTGGCACAATGATTGCTCCCTTTGGCTAAGTAGTGGCCGAGTTCTCCCCATTATGTGGGCTTTACCCAGTCCCAAAATATTTGAAAGGAGCCCCTAATGAAGATCGATGATGGAACTGATGGAGATAGGCCGGCGGGAAGCGCTGCGGATGTGGGTGCCAGAAGCGGCAATCCGGGCAGCCGGTCTGCTAATGCCGGAAATCAGCCCGATTCTCCTTTTACCGGATCCGTTAAGGCAGGAGAAAATCGGATGCTTTTGCCACCGGAGAAGCGAATTTCAGAGCGTTGCAGCTGCGGAGGGTCGATTCGATTTGGGTTATTCAACCGCGAGCAAACTCATGGAGCCTGCGTCACCGACTTTTCCGAACAAGGGCTGGGGATTCAATCAAAACTGGAGCTCAAACGCGGTTTGTATCTTCTTATTCGGCTGGATGGCATACGACCGGGCAAGCCCGATGTGTTTCGTAAAGCGAATTTGCGATCGATCGGAATCGCCGAAGTAAAATGGTGCCGATCCGTCGAAGATGGCAGCGATACAGCATTTGCAGCCGGGATCAAGTTTCTGTTGCCGGGGTATTCCGTATGAGGAACGAATCTTGTTTCAGCGGGCGGGCAAAATGGTGGATTTTGCCGGGCCGCCCGGCAAACAGGGAGCTTTGCATCCACCAGGCTGACAGGAGGCAGCATGTATAAAAAAATTCTGGTGCCGCTGGACGGGTCGACGCGAGCGGAAGCCATACTGGCCCATGTAGAGCCTATGGCACGCCTGTTTGAAGCGACGGTCTTGCTGCTAAAGGTAGAAGAACCCGGTCTGCTGCTCGGCTTTGACGAGGTCATTGATTTCACGTTATATCAGCAGCAGCGCGACCGGCAGAGACAGGAATCCGAAGCTTACCTGGAGGCAATTGCAACCGATTTGAAGGCCGCTGGGATTTCCAGTGAGATTGTTATTGCCACCGGCGCCGTGGTAGGCACGATCCTGGAAGTAGCGGATAACGACGGCGCCGAGCTGATCGCCATGGCCAGCCACGGCTGGAGTGGTTTGTCGAGGGTTTTTTACGGCAGCATCGCCGCCGGCGTGCTGCAGCGGATCGATCGTCCCCTGCTGGTTGTCCGGTCCCGTGATGTATCCTGAAACCCAAAGCGCCCCGCAGGACGCTTTGGGTTTTGGAAGGTCTAGCGGATGCCGATTATTTAACCACGTCGGCCTGAATTACCGGGGTGAAGAACGTCCCGGACCACAGAATCCAGGTGATGAACAGTGTCCATACCGCGTTGGCGGTCTGCGATATCCAGTAGGCAATTGCCGGACGGCCGCCACCGACCGACACCAGCTCCTTGAAGTTGGTCTCCATTCCGATGGAGACAAAACAGAGGGCGAACATCCAGTCACGGTAAACCTTGCAGGCACCTCCTACCGTCTTGGCCGCCTTCTCCCCCACCGCCGGCTCCACCAGAAAGGAAACGATCAGTGAAGCCACCACAAAGCCCAGCACGAACTTTGGAAAGCGGTACCAGATTTCCATGAAAGAGGGTTTTTCGGTAACCCCGGCTTCACGGCGTTCCAGTGTCATGGTCGCCCACAGGGCCATCAGAAAGGCTGCCAGTCCGATCAGCACGTTCTGAGCCATCTTCACCATGGCCGCCACCTTGTAGGCCGCATCCCCGCCGATAATGCCGCCGGCGGCCACCACCGCACCGGTGTTGTCGATGACCCCGCCTACCCAGGCACCGGCCCA
>Ga0209536_100000460_pt1 | contig 66182 bp, 55 predicted proteins | sample DeeMarSeWOR28_12_FD_187461 | JGI IMG/M metagenome (GOLD analysis project Ga0209536, IMG submission 187461) | Marine sediment microbial communities from White Oak River estuary, North Carolina - WOR-2-8_12 (SPAdes) (version 2) | ecosystem: Environmental > Aquatic > Marine > Intertidal zone >...
AGGGGGGGCTTTCCAGCCGCGGCATTTGATTTCGCGGCTGGAAAGCCGCTCCCACATGGGTATCACTTGTACATTCTGGATAACCAGATTTTGTAATTCTATAATACGATTTATTAACGATATTTATCAAGGCATCAATACGTATTTTCTTGTCTCTGACAATTTTAGGCACTAAATCTGACTAATATCGTCATACACGTATACTTCCAGACGACTTATTCTAATCATAACCATATGAAATTAATAATATAATAGACAATTTCGATTATGGCATAGATTTTGAAGTACAATAGTGGCGCTGCGGAGTTTTATATCGAAAGTTATTGGAGGTTGTATTTTGGATATCAAATTTGAAGTCGAATGTAGTGGCGACAATGTTGAAAATCTATTAAACAGACTAACCACATTAGATTTTGACATATTTGACTATTGTAATGAATTGAAAGAACTGCACATAGCCGGATTTATAGATAAACTTGATTATCATAACCTTCTCGATAAGCTTTTGGATGTATGTGTGACGTGTCAAGACCTGGCCTTTGCCGTCCAATTAGTAAAGAACAATTAAAATCATTGCTCCAAAAATTGCAGTTTGGTGGTCCCTATCGAGATGATATCAAGGTTATTTAATTTAGCGGATTTTCTTAAAATTTTATTATTTATTCGCAGCTTAGAGAGTCCTCCAACATAGCTGATATGCCAACCGTCAGACAACCGGTTTATAACTGCTGCCGTTTTTCCAACCGTAAAACCTTTAGCTTTAATATTCGCTTTCGAACCTTTTCCAATTCGAATCAAAGCGTTGTTGAGCTGAATATCTTCTTTGCTTTCAGATAAATAGGATAATACACCGATCGGCCTTCTTTGCGATGTGCCCTTATTTTTAAGGACGCCGGTATCATCCCCGCCTTTTTGCTTATTTTTGCTCACCAATTCTCGAAAGCGTTTGGTGTCCATTTGCATGGTTTTAATAATTGCCGATGACTGTTTTTCCGGCTGTTTAATGTACTTTGGATTCGAGAATTTTAATAAATGTTTACCGATTGCAATGGTATCCCCGTCATTAAGCCAGTGAGATTTGATCAGTTGATCGTTGACGAAAGAGCCGTTTTCACTGTGGAGATCAACCAACAGGTATCCTCTCCCATCTGACTCAATCTTGGCGTGTTGAGAAGAAACCGCCAGGTTGTCGATGACAATATCATTAACTTTATTCCGGCCGATCAGCAAGGTATCACCCTGACTAATTTGATAATTTGCTAAAAGTTTGTCCCCAAATTGAAGCGATAGAGTTGCCATGGTAATTGTTCTCTCAATTTTTCGGTTTCTGGTTATCTATAAAGTCCAAGTGATGTCTTTTGAAATAGGCGTTGACGGTGAGCCGCTTGGCGGATGGGTGACTGTCTGAGGACATTAGGACGCGTTACATCAAACCGCATGACGCAGGTGCAGTAGTCCACAACGCGCGTATACTCATCACCCGTGTATTGATCTTGAAGCCCTGTTTGCTGTTAGGCTCCCTTATGTGCGAGTTTCACACCTCCACCAAGCGGGTTACCGTCAATGCCGATATGACTTACTTAAGCTCTTGAATATATTTAATTCTGTTGACAAATTCGTTATGATTATTTTCAGCCGCGCTTAAAAACGCATGCAAGTCTGGAGTATGCTCATGATCGAAAGAGGTAACCGCGCCGGCGAAATGGACCTTTATGGGAATTGCTTTTATGGTAAATGGCTCAGAATGTAACTTCTTTAAAATTCTTTGTATAGCCATTTTTGCATTTTCCTCCTCTGTCATGGGTAGCAATACAATGATTATTTTTTTGTTTAGTATGCCGACCAAGTCAGCTCCCCTCAAAACATTAACCAGCTCACCCATTATAGCTTGACTGATCTCATTGCCACTTATCGATCCTGAAGGAACGGGTTTTTGCGGGGCTAAATTAATGATCGAAAAAGTAATTACAGAAAATGGTGTATCATATCGAAGTGACCGGGATATCTCTTTGTCGATCAAAGAGAGCGTGTTTATGTAATTTAAAACGCCATTCGGTAGAAATTTCTCTTTTCCTTCTTTTTTTTGCTCACTTTGAGCCTTCAATATTTCGTCATATAGTTGTTGAAAATTATTTTCATCGACCTTTCCCTCTTCGATAGAGCTGCGCACGTGTGCTAATATTTTTTGAAGCTGCTCTCCTTCATCAACACTGTTTTCCAAAATTCGAAACATAGAGGTTTGGCCGATATCTTCTGCAGAGGATAGTGTGTCTTGCAGCGAAATACTTGCGGATTCAAGTTTAGTAAGAAATTTTTCAATACGTTCGTTTAGTCTACCTTCGATGGCGACTAAAACATCAGTATTAATGTTTTTCAGTTTTAATTTATCAAGAATTTTAGATCCTACCCCCGAAATGACTTCTCGCAAGTGGCTTTGATTTTCTTTATCTTCAATATTGGAAATTTCAGAGGCCATGTTGGATCCTACGCGCTCGATATAGTCGACGAGCAACTCTGTAAGAACTTTTTCATCTCCTGTCCCTTTTCGAATTTCTGAGGCCAGATAAATCAGCTCCGCCGCTCCGGAAGGATCAAATTTAAATTCGTTTATCAAGTTATCACTATCAAGGCCAATTTCTTCAGCACTTGTTTTAAGCAAATCAGATAATTCATCGCTCTGTAGTTCCTTCCCAATTTCTTCAACAAGTAACATGAAATCAGAAGGCGACATGCCTTCAGCTATCATCAGGTCTTTTAGTTTTGGAAGAAGGCGCTGTAAATCTTTTTGCTCGGGAATCAAACGGCGCAGTATCTGTCCAAGTCGCTTAGCCGATATCTTTCCTTTTTTGTACTCTTCTCTAACAAGCTCAAGAATAACTTGATCGGTGATGTCATCGGCCTCATCCAATATTTGCGTTTCATTTTCATAGATGACGCCCAATGCTTTTTGTGCATTGAGCTCTTTTAGAAGATTTTGTTTCATGTCAAATACGGCATCAGCCAAATCCGGCAATTTTACATCTGCGTTTGAACGATCAGATTTCTTTATCTCTTCCTTCAGCTTGTTTAGTTGGTCGGCAATTATCAAACCAGGTTTCGGAGGTTCTCCATCGCTGGCCGCAGCATTGGAAAGATCTTCTTGAACTAAACCTTTTGAAACCTCAGCTGGATCTGCGATAAGGTTTTTTAACGAGATTGATTTTTCGAATTCCTCCAGAATGACACTTTCAGTGATCATTTTCAGAACGTCATTAGACAGTTTCTTGCGCTGATTTTTAATCAAGTCCCCGGAAGCTTCGTTTAGGCTGTCTTTCGCAATCACTTCTTCATCAGTTGTCATCTTTTTGTAAAAAACATAATTCATCTTTATGTTTTTGATACCCAAACCTGATAGAGCAAACCTCATGGCGCCAGCTGTTGAGTATTTTTTGGAATTAGTAAATACCGAGAAAAATTTTTTTATGTCCGCTTTTTTTACCCCTTTTTCAAATGAAACAGACTCGATGTCGGTTTTTTTGAAATGCGCCACCATTTTTGAGGTGTTAAGCCGGGAATCAAAAGGCTCGTCTTCGATAAAAAAATGATCGCGGTTCATAATAATAACGATTGGAGAATGGGCATTAAGTCCATTAACGATCGTCTCATAAAAATCACCGATAGATTCGATAGTAAACGGATGATCGATCGTATACATCGTTGTTCGGTTAAACACTAGGGAGAATGATCTTCCTATTTTGTCGTATTTTCTCTTTAGTGGAATTGACTTTTGCATTGGTTAACTTCGCCTCTATTTTATAATAACTTTCGCTCGTACCACTGTAGATCTTTCATAAAATCTCGACAGGTTGAAAATCGTTGATCCGGATCGTATGCAAGTGCCTTGTAAACGATTCTGTCGATTTCTCGGTTTAATGAAGGATTCAATTCAGAAGGATTTTTCAGAAAAATTCCATTCCTGTCTAATAGTTTATGTTCCAAAAGTGATTCGTGAGAATTATATTTTTTTATGGGCAAATCAGGTACCAGCATTTGAAAGAGCATCGTGCCGACGGCATAGATATCTGTTCGCCCGTCTATCGCTGACCCAAGAATCTGCTCAGGTGCCATATAGAGCGGCGAACCGCGCACAAATTGGTCCCTATCTTCCTCACCACGCAATACTTTAGCAATTCCAAAATCCGATATGAGGGGCCTTTTTGTGTGACTTTCCAGCAAAATGTTGTCCGGCTTTATATCAAGATGGATGATGTCATGATTATGGGCATGATCCAGGGCATCGAGGATCTGAATGGTAATCTGAATCGTTTTTTTTAACGAAAAAATACGTTTCGATGGTACGATCCTCTTTTTCGACAGCTTCAATAATTCCCCGAGAGTTGTTCCCTGAACGAGTTGCATTGTAAAGTATAAAAACTCTTCGGTTTCACCAACGTCATATATCTGGATAATATTGGGATGGGAAAGGATTGCAGCTGCTTCGGCTTCTGTTTGAAATAATTCGACCTTTTCGGGAGTCAGATGATCTTTGGGTAATATTTTTACCGCGATCCGGCGTTTGAGAGAGCGCTGAAATGCAATAAAAACAATTGCCATCCCACCACGTGCCAATTCTTTTAATATCGTTGATGTACCAATGGTTTTACCGATGAGATGGTTTGCATTTATATTTTGAATTGGGTTCATTAACAACTTGTATTACCGTTACGACAAATACTGATTCTTTGCCAAAATATAGTATTTTGCATGTATATCAGTAACTTAAAATAAATTTTGCGCTGCTGAATTGTGAAATAAAGTTCTACTAAGATATGATCGGGCGTTTATACGAAAACTTTAGGTGTTGAGGTTCAATAGGTGTATTTTGCTTAGCCACCTTCAGAAGGCAGGTAAGCGGTGATCTTCAAAAAAAACGCGGGTTATATTTGATAAAGCGTGAGCGGGTTTCCAGTGAGTTTTGAATTGGCTGACGTTAGTTTCTCATCACTTGCTATCACTGCCACGGCCTTTCCGATTCCATCCTCATCAAAATAGTTCTCGGCCGCCTGCATGACCCTTTTGCGGGTCAGGGATAAAAGTTGGCTTTTGAAATGGCTGCGCATATCGTCGGTCAGTGATACAATATTACGATAAAATGCTTTTCTGGCTGCCGGGCCCGGTGGATCAGGTTTATCGATTTCCGAGCACACCTGTAAAATTGCCTCATCCACATCTGCGTCACTAAAACTTCCCGACCGGATAAAGCTGGCGGCATCCCCAAACACCTTCAAGGTTGAAACTACATGAGGATCCCGGTAAGAAGCAAAACTAAACAGACCGTCTTCAGGATTATATAGGGCAAAACCGCCATATGCTCCTCCTTTTTCGCGAATTTCACGGTGTAGATACATCGATCGCAGAATTTTGCTAATCACGGATAACGCCGCTGCATCTTCATGCTCCATTCGCACGGTCTCAAATGCAAGCGCAACAAATGAAACAGCGGTCGCTGTGCTCCATCCCTCTCGTATGATGTCTTTTTTAACGTGGATATCCGGCGCGCTAAAACCGTCGGCATCCCCTTCTTCAAATCCGTCCACAATGGATAGAATCGGATTCCTGGCACCCGGCATTACTGAATCCTCACCGATCAGAGCCATTTCAAAACTCTTTTTGGTGAAAATAGATTTTCCGATAGTCCTTAGATCATCAGAAAGGGCTTGCAATATTTCCTCGTTAAGATTTTCCGTCAGCCGCTTGATCGTCTGCAACTGGTGTACGCCACTCCATGTTTCACTAAGGCTCCGAGTGGATGAAAAATTTCTGGATGCCAGCGAGATGGCCAAGCGGTGACCATTATGAATCACCATTGATTCTAAGCCGGCCCTATACTCAAGCAAAACGGTTTTTAAACGACTTAAATCGGTAAAATCATGATGGTGCAACAACTCCTGAATGATTTCAAACATGCGATCCTGATTTCTTGAGAGGCATTTTGCATTAAAGGATACAAACGGAACACAATTTCCGACGCGGTTGTATCGAGTGCGGGAATGAGTTGCCAAACCAACACCGCCGGTGTAAGCATCGATTCGCTGGGCCATCTCAGTATAGTCCCTTACGGCAGTGCCCATGCGCGAAAGCGCATAGCAGAAAAAAGGAGCATAAGGAACCAGTTTGCGGGGTAGGGTTGAGGTTCCCGCCGCCGCTGCAAAGTAAAAAATACCGGAGGTCGCCTGGGTATAGAAAGTGGCCTGGAGGCGACTATCAATATCACTCTCTTTTACAATCGGAACGGACGGGGGAATATCTTTCCGCCCCAGGGTTGGTAGACTGGAGAGGTCGTCTTCGGATTCCTGCAGCCGCCGCAACGCCTCCGCATCTTGCTTGATTCGGTTGATATCCGACGGGGATAAATCTTTCTTACGGCGCTCAAGCTCTGCGTGCAACTTTTTCTTTGCTCTCTGCTCCATCTCTTGATCCGGCAACAGGGTCAAACGTATGTAATGCTGATTCTCCAGAAAATGCCTCCTAATTCGATTTTCAAAGAAAGAGCCTTTCTCCATCTCGCCGCGCAATTTTATCAGATCGGCATCAAAATTGAGGATCTTGACCGGGTCGCCGCCATGAAACCAGCTTCCAGCAAAGGCTACCAGCAATTTGATCCCGTAAGGATACGGCGTATTGGTAATTTCTTTGCGATGAAACTCGATTTGATGAATGGCAGATTCAACCAGATTCGGGGCGATACCGTTTTCGGCGAGATCCCGAAAAACAGAAAAAATGATTTCCTCAATTTTTTCGGCATCTGAATGTTTGACATCCTTGAGTCCGCCTACAAACATGGTGTCTCTATTATCGGCATCAAATCCGCTGCCGTCACACAAGGCACTGCCTAAGCCTGAGTCGATCAATGCCTTTCGAAGGGGAGAGCCGGAGTTGCCGAGCAGAATCTGTTCCAGTAATGCCAACGTAAGAACTTCAAATGAGTCTCGAATATCTGCAGTCAACCAGGCCAGACATACCTGACATTTTTGGGATGGGTCCTCGTTAGGGTTGAACGGATACGGATAAGATACCGCCTGTGGGTGCTTCCAGCGGGGCTGCACAGGCACTTCAGTTTTAGGATCGATTCGTGTAAACTGTGATAGAACCTTATCTTCGATCATGGTGAGATGTTCTTTCACCGGCAGGTTTCCGTAAGTGTAGAAAAATGAATTGCTGGGGTGATAATGCCTACGGTGAAATTCTTTTAGTTGCTCATAGGTAAGCGAAGGAATTTCCTCTGGTTCACCGCCAGAGTTGAACCGGTAGGTTGTCGATGGAAACAGAGCTTTAAGGATAGAGCGAGCCATGACCTGATCCGGTGAAGACATGGCGCCCTTCATTTCATTGTAGACCACACCTTTGTATACCAGTTGAAAATGATCGGACCCCTGGTTTTTAAAATCTTCTTCGACCTCCAGACGATGCCCTTCCTGTTTGAAGCTAAGCTTTTCCAAATTAGGGAAAAAAGCAGCGTCCAGATAGACATCCATCAAATTGTAAAAATCCTTGCGGTTCTGGGTTGAGAATGGATACATCGTCCAGTCCGAGGCTGTAAAGGCATTCATGAACGTACTCAGACTCCTTTTCAACATGGAAAAAAACGGATCACGAACCCGAAACTTCGACGATCCGCACAGAACGGTATGCTCGAGAATATGAGCAACGCCGGTTGAATTGGTTGGCACCGTCTTAAAGGCCACACTAAACGTGTTTTCAGCGTCACTGTTACTGATATGAATATGACGCGCACCGGTCGCCAAATGCTCCAACTCATAAAATACCGAAGCAATTTCTTTCAAAGGCTCAATACGCTGAATCTGATAACCAAACAGTCTCTCACCCACCTTGAGTCCGGAATTATTAGAATCCACTGCCGCCGTCATAATACCCCTTTCCGTGCCTTAAACTAATGTACGCTTGCTTGTCGACGCCGCCTTGAGGCGTGGCTTTAAGCAGCGATGTATGTGCCTCGACTTTTGCGCTTAATCTTTCCAGTTTTATACAAGCGAAAAATAATATTACGAATTTTCTTCTCGCCAAACCCTGTTTTCGCCTGAATTTCTGAGAAGCCCAGTCCCTGCTTTGAGCGCCTGATTGTATCCAGCACAATATCAACGGCCGCCAATGCTGTTTTACGACGACCTAGCGGCGAACTGGCATTGTAGGGACCTAGCGCTGAGCCTCTTATCAGATTTTCGAGACGATCCAATCGGGTCATCAGCCTGTCGACATCTTTTTTGGTCGGTATGTTATAGTTTTGCATGAAAAATTTAACCATGGCGTCGAAACTGATCGGTTTCCCCTTTCTTCTAGACATGAAACCCTCCTTTTTTTAAAGATGGCAAAGCGATTGAAACCGCAATGCGATCTAACCCTAAGAAATCACGATAAATCTAAGGAATTATCCTGAAAAAGTCAAGGTCTACATCCAAATCCGGTAAGTCCCGCCATGTTTCAGATTGAAAACAACTGAATTTCTTGCTAAATTTATTCCTACTCGTCGCGGGATTGAATGTTTTCAAGCCGCGTGCAGTAGACGTATTCGCATGGCTGTTATCCCGGAATTTTTGATCCTCGTTATCTCTCGCAAACTTATAATAACCCTTTGATTCCGGGATATGCTTTTCCGAAACATTGTTCTCAAAAACTGTATGATTTGCGATTTCCTATACAAATGACATCACCCAGAGTACTTCTCAAAGCCTGGAACCTGAAACCTAAGAAACATCTGGGTCAAAACTTTCTACTAAATCCATCAACGGCCGAAGCTATAGCCTCGCGCGCCAATCTCTCTCCTGATGATGTCGTCCTGGAAATCGGGGCCGGATTGGGCGCTTTAACCATACCTGTGGCTCGGATTGTAAAAAAAATATATGCGTTAGAAAAAGATCCTCAGATGGTGGAACTGCTCAAAACTCAAATCCTCGTAAACCGCATATCAAATTGTGAAATTGTGCAGGGCGACATTCTGAAGATCGATTTACACACCTTTGCCGAACTTGCTGCCGGAAAAATAATTGTCGTCGGCAACTTGCCCTACAACATCTCGTCCCAAATTCTTGTCAAACTTATTCAATCACGACATGCTGTACAACGGGCAATTGTCATGTTGCAAAAGGAACTGGCCCGGCGCATCTCCGCTCAACCAGGCATTAAAGAATACGGCCGTATTTCAGCCATGCTCAGGTACTGTGCCGACATTAGAATCGTGGCAAATGTCAAAGCCTCAACGTTTTACCCGCCACCGAAGATCGATTCCCAGGTCCTTGAAATTCGATTCAAATCTACGTCGGTATATGGCGAACACGACGAGGCAATGCTGTTCAAGGTTATCAAGGCCGCCTTCGGCAATAGACGCAAAACGTTGAAAAATGCTCTCATTGCCAGTGAATTGAGCCTCACGCCCCAGACTGCTTTGCAGAGCTTGGGATCTGCCGGCATTGATCCATCCCGTCGGGCGGAAACCCTTGATTCCTCCGAGTTTGTCTCACTTCAGATCAGTTTGAAAAAAGCGATCAAACGCGATAAAAGGAAATAAAGAATTTTAAAGAAGGCAGCAAGCCTTGACCCCGCAACGAGGTGGCATTATAATTATACTTACCCTAATAATAGGAGTAGCTGCATACGTTAAAGGGAGGGGAATATGGCCGTAAAAATTCTTATCAAACGCAGAGTTCCACAAGACAAAGCCAGAAAAATGATTCCGCTTTTCAGGCAAATGAGGGCATCCGCCACGGAACAACCTGGCTATATAACAGGAGAAACTTTGAGAAGTCTGGACAACCCGGATGAATTCATGGTTATCAGCACCTGGCAGTCATCCGATGACTGGAACAGCTGGTTGAAAAGCGACGAAAGAAAAGAGGTTCAAGAGAAAATTGATGCGTTGTTGGGTGGAAAAACCCAGTATGAAATTTTTCATTACGGATTCACCGAGTAGACAGCGCTATCACTCATGGTTCTTGCTACCCGTAAATGACTATCGCGCGGTTTTTTATACTCCTCTAGCAGCATCTAACCTGCGTTCTGTCGAGCGGCTTGAGAATAATTGTACAACAAGAGTAGAGTGGGCCGCGAAACCTATACTCAACTGCCATGGCGTAAATATTTGTCTGCACCATAAAGATGTACAGCCCAGCCATCAGAAATCTTACCGTATCCACGCAACTTGCAACCGGAAACTGAGTCACATGAGTTCGGCTATCGACACGGTTCGATCACCGAGTATGTTGACGTAACTTCCCATTTCATTATCGTACCAACCGTATACAACTGCCTGGGTGACCGGTATGCGGACCACCATGTCCCGGGTATTGGACAGCATTGTTTTTTCTACGCCCGGTATCTTGGTAAGGTCGATAGCCGCTTCCGCGGTGCGGCTATGGGTTTCGTGACCTTCAATGATAGCGGCAACTTTAGGTAAGCCAATAATATCGCCGGATACATTTTGCTTATCTGTGTAATACAAGTAACCGTGTGGGCTATCTTCTGCCGCCTGCCGATATATATCGTTAATCTCGTCTCTCCCCACGTAGGTTTTAGTTGGTTCTTCCTGCAAATTAATTACTAAGATAATTAAGGAGCCGGTGCTGGTTGGAATCCTGACCGATTCGGCAATAAATGCAATTTCTTCCATTTCAGGGATTACCAATCGAAGTGCATTGGCAGCTCCGGTGGTGGTCAAAATAATGTTGTTTATAATGCTGCGATTTTTTCGTAGATCGATCTTGCCGGTTTTGGGCAGTCGATCCAAAACCTGCTGCGATCCGGTGGCTGCGTGCACCGTTGCCATGGAGGCAGACATAATTTTTTTAGGACCGAATGCATTAATGAGAGGCTTCATCATGTGCGCCAGGCAGGTCGTGGTACATGAGGCATTCGAGACGATACGGTGGCGCCGCGCATCATAGTCGTTCTCATTAATCCCCATCACCGTTGTGATACAATCCTCCGGCAATGAAATGCCTTGATCACTTTTTTTGAAGGGTGCGGAGACAATCACCTTTTCGGCGCCGGATTTCAAATGACCCCGAACAGAGCCCTTTGGGTTATCCGGTTCAAGTGTTGGATCCAGAAATTGACCGGTCGTGTCGACCACCAGCTTCACAGCATGATCCCTCCAATTGATTTCAGCCGGATTCCTATGGGTTCTCAGAAATTTAACCCTGACTCCATCAATGGTCATCGATCCGTTGCTTTCATCAATATCACGAATAACCGGCGCTGCACGATGACCGTAAAGATACCCATGAAGCCATCCGTAGGTGGAATCGCGCTCAACATAATGAGCAATATCTTCTAGGGAAGTTCCAGCTTGACGGCCGATATTGACAACGATCTCGTTAAAGTGTTTTCGCGCGACATGATGCCAGGCAGTTAATTTTCCGATACGTCCGAACCCATTTATACCCAGCTTCTCATCCCCGATAACCATATGAAACCTCCCATTAATTTTTAGGTTCTGAAGTTGATGGTCTATTTTTGAAAAGAATTTTCGACTTCGATATTCTTTTCTCCAGCAGATTTGTCATGGTTTCAATCAAAATTGTCGACATACCATCATGGCTTTAGCTCTTCCGTGTCAGGTCTCTTCAACCTTAAGTAAACCCTGAAAAACAGATCCCTCCTGGCCGTCAATGCTGATATAATCTCCGGATTCTATAGTTATCTGGTTAAACACGCATTTTTTCCCGCGTTCATCGCAAATGAGATTGCCGCAGCCCACAACACATGTCTTTCCAAGTCGATGGGCTACAACTGCCGCATGCGACGTCAATCCTCCCCGGGCAGTCAGCAACCCATCGGCGGCATGGATTTCGCGTATATCATCGGGTACGGTATCCGCCCGGGCGAGAATCAGACTGGTGCCGGGTTCCAGGATTCGCCACTCCTCGATTTCTTTAAGGTTAAATACCAGCCGGCCGCTCATGGCTCCGCCGCTCACACCAATCCCATGACCTAAATAAACCGATTCATTGGTTTCTTCAAAATCAAAGGCGAGTACCTTCTTACTCTCTCGAATCGTCATGTCCCGGGTCTGCAGCAAGTATAAATCTTGAACAGCAGGGCTTTCAAACGTAAACTCCATTTCCTGAGGGCTCCAGCCTTTGTTGTCGATCAATTCATGAGCCCAGGTCTTTAACGCCTCATAGATCTCCGGAAAATGGGTTTCAAGCGTGACGTCCGTATCCCGCATTTCGATTTCTTGCTGAAAGATGGAGATGGGATTTGTCTTAACTAGCCCCGCAACAACATCTTCGCCCTGATTCCCGATGGTAAAGTCACCCCAAAGTTTCAAGGTGTCCCCCGACCACCGAGGATTATGCGTAAAAATAACTCCGGATCCGGAGTGTTCATCGAGGTTACCGTACACCATCGCCTGAACCGTGACAGCCGTTCCCCAATCGTCCGAAATTCCCATAATTTTTCGATATGTTTTGGCTTTGGATGATTCCCAGGAATTCAGGACGATTTTGATGGCCATATAGAGTTGTTCATAAGGGGTTTCTGAAATTTTGATGCCGGATTCTCTGATCATCTCCTTGTAAGTTAAAGCGACGCTTTTCATTTGTTGACCGCTGAATCTTCTTTTAAAGGGAATTCCAAGACGGTTTTTCCAGTTGCTGATGATGGCGTCAAAATCGTCGCGTTGAAGTCCGAATGCCATACCGTAACATTGCAAAAATCGACGGTAATTGTCCCAAGCAAACCATGTATTGCCGGTTTTGACGGCAATCCCCTCCGTGATCTCCTCGTTGATGCCCACATTCAATAGGGTATCCATCATACCCGGTTGGGAAATTGATGATCCGCTGCGCACGGATAACAGCAGAGGATTGCCGGGATCCCCGAAGGTTTTTCCGGTAATGTTTTCCAACACATTGATATTATTGGAAATCTGCTCTCTGAAATTTTCAGTCGCCGGCGGATAACTGTCGATAATGTCGCGGCAGCGAAACACCTCGGTGGTGATGATAAATCCGGGGGGAATGGGAAAACCGGCATTATTCAGCTTAACCATGTTGAGCCCCTTATTTCCCAGATGTATGATACCGGTTACACGGCTGCGAGAGGAATCAATCAGGGTCATGGCGTTCTGAGGATCATAAAGTAACAACTGGTGGAGTTTGTCCTTCGGCAGCTTGTAGGATTGCTGAAATAGAGTACTAAGAATGCGGCTTAAAAAAAGATCCAACTGTTGCAGCCCAAATGACATTGCGATTTGATCGCGGAAAAATATTTCCGATACGCGATGCTGTAACTTCTCACGATCTTCCAAACGGTTATCCGGCAAAAATTTCGGCAGTATTTGATCGAGGGAAATCTGAGATAAGATTCGATTCAGATTCGGTCCGTGTATATTGTGAAAGTGATCGTGGATTATATTTTTCACCGCTTGAGCGAATCCCTTGAAAATATCCAAATACTGTGTTTGGGTAAAGCCTTTCACCTCGAGTGAATGTGCCAAAAACTCGAGCTGGCGCTCAAATTCAACCGATGAGATACCATCCAACTTTAGGGCTTTGTCAAAAAGTCTCAACAGACTGTAAATTTGATAGAAGGTGGCTTTGGTTATAAGATTGAGATTGATGTCTCCAATCAGTTCTTCAAAGAGCATGTTAACCAGACTCTCAAGCCTAAAGGTTAGGCCAAGACAATCGAATTTCATCTCATGATAGCTTCCATACATGGAAGGAATATCGATGGTGATATGCCTCTTTTTATAGATATTTTCTCTGATTTCATATGACCGATCAGATAAGATAATATCCTTTAATTTTTCGAGGTAGTCCGACAGCATAAACAGCTTTTTCTTCAGATCGGACTCCGCTAGTGCCTCCTCAGCGCGATTTAAATCCGGCAAAGCTTCTGTTCTAAGCTGGGTAAGGTAGCCCTCCAGTTCGATATAATCAAAATTATATTTTTGATTCAGCAATTTATAAAATTCGATAACAAGCCGGACTCGTTCCAGTTCGACATTGGGCACGTCTGAGATCTCTGTGAAAATTCGCTCTATAGTTTCTTTAGAGATCGTCAGAAAATCATCGGGGACACGGATACCGTTTTCCATAAAATGCTCGATTATGCGGTGAACACCGTCTATAAATAATCCACCGGGCTCAATTTCTTCATAAATTGACGGGGGAACAAACGGTTTCAGACAACTTTTATCGCGGGTCTTCCAGAAATTCAGTGTTGCTTCCATAAACGGTACGATCCGGTTGCTGCTCTCCACGTGACTCTGCTTGCGTAAAAAATGAATAAGCCTGTCCCGGCGATGGGTTATCTCATCAATTTGGGTGGAAATCTCTCTTAACCTGCCTTCGGCGCCGATATCATTAAAAAAGGCTGGGAAAAGTCGCGTAAGCTGTTTGGCGAGGTTGTATACAGGACCAATACCACTGTTTAGAAAACGGGTGATATCCCTGGGGAAAAGGTCAATATCTTTTATGAATACACCACACAGCGACAGGTGGATAATCAGTCCCGAAAGAAGACGGGTTGACCATTTAGGGTTGACTTCGATCAACTCAAGCCATGTTCTGATGTTCAAGATATGGGCACTGTTAACTTTTATTTGCCAATCATTGTCCACGCCCGCCAACATGGGAGTATGAAAACCAAGTTCAATCACTGAGTCGATGAAATAGTTGACCAGATCAATATCATCGGTGTTAAAAACTCCCTTACCCATATTCAACACGCAGTTCAACGTCGTCGCCTGATACGTATGCGTGCGCTCCTTCAAAATGGCGAACGTTTTGCGAATCAGATTTTGGATGTTTCGATAATTTTCATTCTCAATTATCCACGAAAGCGTCTGGTTAATATCCCGCAGTGCCTCCTCGTGGATAAGAGATAGACCGGTTAGGTTCATAATTTGGAAAAGGAATAGCAGCTTCAGGTGGTGTCCCTTACCCTTTTCATCGCCTTTTTCGAGCAGCTGTCGGGGTATTTGCCGGTATTCTTCTACAAATTGATTGAAACCTGGAAAATTTAGCAAATTTTCCAAAACGTCTCGCGTAGCATAGGCCTTGTCCTGAATTACCTGATCCAGCGCGCCCTGCCATTCTTTCAGCTGGGAATGCGATATCGCTCGGAATAATTCATTAAATTTACTAGCCTTTTCGATTTCAGCCGCCTCGCGCTCAAACCAAGCCTGGGGGTCTGTTTCATTCAGCCAGTAGTTGAACGTTCTGTGGCAGTACCGAATCAGCAAACGATTGACGGCAGTAAAATCGGCATACGATTCCGGTACACGTTTAATGTACGCCCCAGCGAGTCGGTTGATTGCGTAATAGCTTCGGATATAGAGGTCGAAAATGTCGTCTGAAAACGCCCCCATTCGGTCAAAGGTGTTGTTAATGATCGGCAAAAATTTTTCAATACGTGGTCCTGAATCCTTTATTATTTTTTGTAGAAAAAGAAGGGAATTATCGACAGCATCCGATTGAACCGCTTTATCCGAAGTGGATTCAATGGCATCAATGAAAATTTCCACTAAAAGCTCTGCTGCGTGCGGTCCATTCGGATGGTTTTTCATTAGGTGAAAATATTCCAGGGCATATTTTCGAGCCTCAGTAACGATGAATCTCCAGTTTCTGTATGGATGCGAAAGCTCTTGCAGAAATAAATTTAAACCCTCCATCAAACCATAATATTTGGACATAACTTCCTGGAGGATTGCATATTTTGCATCGATGCTGACGTCGACGTGGTAATCGGCCAGGTTGACCTCAAGGGCTTTGGATTTTACTTTCATAGGTCAAGAGTATCAGAGTGTACTCGTAATTTCAAGGAGTTAAGATATGGAAGGAATTTTGCGATCCAGGTTTTAGCGTGATAGAGCAATTAGCCGATACACGACCATTCCAGCCATCCAGGCGATATCCTCGGGGGACAATATCTTCTCAATTGTTCTATCAAAAAGGATATTTGCCTCTTCCGGAAATTCATCGTCACCGGCCCAAAGAATTAACTGAAGCGGAACGTTAGGGAAAATCCTAAATTCAAATCCAACATCTCCACGTTCAATCTTTGAGGCATCAAGTTTTTCCGAAGCCTGTGCAAAAACGGAGGTATTTCGACCGAAAACCTTCTTTAACGGATCAATAGCCCGTTTGACAAAAGCACTAAAATAAAAGGAAGCTCCGGGAATTTCCCTATAGGATACCCAGTCACGGCTAAGCAGAGGCATATCCACCGTCGTCAGATAGTGTAAAATCAGAACCTGTTCCTGAATCGGTATCTCTTTGCCGGTATTCACCGGATCTTCGAATTTAAATTCAGGATAGCGAATATGGTATGTCCGATCAAGAAAGGGCACGCGAAGGGTGTTGGCTGCCGGTGAGTTATAACCGGAACGCTCCAAAATGGCGCCAAATGATTCTTGGGATAATGTTTCAACGGCGAGCTTTTTAGCGTTAATATAATCATCAATGCGGGGCATGTATGAGCGTGTGTCCTTCTACGTAATGTGATCGGTTCCAGGTTCAGCGTTCAAAGGTTTGTAAGATGCCGACTTCCAGAACTTTATTATCAACTGTTTGGATTTATCACTTTCACCCATTGGGTGAAACAAGATATTCGGCCCAGGTAAAAGATCAACAAACTAGCTGCCAACAACCCAACGGGCACCAAAAAAAAGCCTCGCCCTGGTCCGGGGAGGCTTTTTTTAAGTTATGCAAACGCCTTCTATTGTTAAATTTCAAGCCATGAATCCGAATACAGGGTTTTCCCAAGAATAACATCTACTGTCTTCACATAATCTTGCATTTCTTTGGAAAGCGTACTTATGTCCGGAGCATTTCCATCCATACAATTGTAGATCAAATCAACGATATCCTGTCGCTTTCCTTTGGCAATGTCAATGAGTTGATCATCAAGAGGATCGGCAATCACCGAATACATCCCGTGTTTTTGAAGCATAACCATATAGGTCTGATTGAGAATGGGGCGCAAATGATCTGGCGGTCCGTTGGAAATATTGGAAAGGCCACACGTGCTTTTTGCACCTGGAGAGATTTCCGGAAGCATCTCCTGAAATGCCATCAAGCTCATCAACTGCGGTTGCTGGATATTTACCGGTGTTACAATACCGTCCACCCATATTTTTTCATTCGGGATTCCAGCTTCGTTGGCAAAATAAAGCAGTTCAACACACAGGGCGGCACGCTCATTCTCATCGCGCGGCAGACCCTCCGGACCCCACATCAGCGCGATAAAGTCGGTATTGTGTTCCAGGGCAAGGGGCACCATCCGTTCGTAACGCTCGGGCCGGACCATGATGGAATTGATCAGCGGCGGTTGGGGCGTATCTTTGTAAACTTTAAGCGCAGCCGCAATGGCATCAATATTGGATGTATCCAACGCCAATGGGACATCCGGGACTACCTCCTGAACCGTCTGAACCACCCAAGGCATCAGCTCATGTCCATCTTTTTTGGCCGGACCAAGGTTGATGTCGATATAGTCCATGCCTTTCTCCCGCTGGAACAGGGCCTCCTCTTGGATCGGCTTGGGATCGCGTTGTTTGAATGCAGCACCGATCTTTTTGGATATGACGTTTAAGCTTTCTCCTATAAGAAACATACAACCTCCCTCATACTAGGCTAAAAATTTAATGTTTGACCTCTCGCTTGCCCAATTCGACTCTATCATATTATGGAGTTAAGTCTCAAATGGAATAATGGGGTCGATGGAAAATTGTCGCTTTTATGACAGACGGTTCCATAACTTAATGTTGAAGGAACCTCCCCGCGGCAAGCCACCGGGAATTAACCCTAAAAAAAGCTGTCTGTGTCTGTCCGTGTGGGTCTGTGGCTATTAATGAACATTACCCTTCACCCCCCATACCCCATTGGTTCGGTATTTCCGGCTCGTAGCGATCTTACCTTGCCCTCAAAAATCCGGGAATATGAGCAGCTTCCCGGGGGCCCACGGTAATCGACCATCCGGGCAGCTCTTCTTCAACATCACCGGCGATCGCGGCTGCATAGCCGGGTATGATCAGTTCCTGGTGTTTGATCTTGTCGGCTATACCACTCTTTTTTACAAACAGGCCGACGTCGTCACCGGCAAATTTTCCGGCTGCCCATGCCGTCATAACGGACAATCCCTCGGAATCCTTGATCAGCAACCAGGAAGGCACTCTGCTGCCTTCAACTTCACCGGAAACAATAAAATAGGTTAAGGCAAAATTGGTGGTTACCATCACCGGCGAGTTTTCATCCGGGTTGTTGATTTCATATATGCCTTCGGTTACCGTCATCGGTCGCTGCGGATCAGTGAAGATATTCAAACGCTCCAGTAGCAGGGGGAACAGGCTCTCTCCGGTAAAATCGGAGAGCACCACAATTCCACCATATTTAGCCACAAACGTTCCGGCAAGTAATGTTTCCATGTCCAGGTTTGATGCCATCTCGCAAGGAAAGGTGATGGTTGGAAACCCCAGTGCTCGGTTGCCGCCCTTGAGGGCAGCACGTCGGATGGCGATCTGATCCTGATGCGCCTGCTTGACCTCCCGGGCCCCCGCATCGATCACAATATCTTTAAGCCCCAGTTCGGTAAGCTTCTCAGTCAAAGGAATCAACGCTTCAACTGAATTCGCTTTTACTGCTAGCGGTAGGTTATTGTCTTTCGCCAGGGCACCAAATGCGTCTATATTTCCATCGGTGGCCGCATACATGAGCGGTCGCTTAAATCCGCAAGCCTCAATCCCGGCTTTCATTACATCGGCATCCTCTGTCATTAACACCACATTAAACTCGGAGCTTTCAGCGACCTTCTTGGCGGTCTGCGCAAAAGCCCCTTTATCTCCCCCGGCATCTCTGACGGCGACCAATTCAGGTCTGAGGTTGAGACCCACCCGTTCGAACTGAAACGCATTCCAGGTCTTGAGTTTGGTTTCAAGATCAGCGGCGGCGATATCGGATCCCACCACAGCTGCCAGCAAGGTCGGATTATAGAACGTTTTTTCGTGTCGGTACTGGACGGTTTCACCACCGGCGGTGGCTGCCCGGACGCCTTTTCCGATTGCCACCGGGCGAATTGGCGGTGCCGAGGCTTCGGATAGCTTTTCCCGGGCTTCGTCCGAAACATAGGGGCAGCTGTCAAGTTCAGCCTTCCCGGATGCCAGGTTCATGGCAAAAGCGAGGCATGTGGGAACGCCGCATTCTTTGCAGTTGGTCTTCGGCAGGAGTTTGAAAATCTGAATACCAGTTAATGCCATATTTATCTCCTTTTATCGTGTTGCGAGTTACGAGGTTACGAGTTGCGTGTCATAACATCGGAGCAAAACCTTGATGAACATGCAACCCGTAACGTTATCCAATCAGCCACCGATTATTGGATCCATATCCAGTGCCGGATGCTTCTTTTCCTGGAGGAAGGGCAGAATTTCTTCCTCGGTGATGCCGACGGTCTCATCGGCAATCCGATCAATCAAGTCGGGAATCCCGATTTCTTCTCCGCGTTTGATGAGCCGATCTTTGATCTCTTCCTTGAGAATCTTGGGCATCCAGACCATCCGGGCGAGGCCTCCGTCACCGAGAATGAACTTGCGCTGGGTAATGTTAAATTTAGAATGTCCCACAAAACCCGGTGAAGAAGCACCCCCACCCATCACACCGGCAAGGGTCGTAAACTTCATGCCACATGGGGTTTCTCCCGTGTAATCCCGGTTAACGGTCATCACTCCGTTGCAGGAAGGCAGCATGGCCGCAATGCATTCGCAGCATCCGCAGGTGGTCATGGGATCGATTACCATTGAGTAGAAGTTATAGTGGCTGACGGCTCCTCGGGAAGCCTTGTAGACAAACTCATTAACCCCTTTCCACTGACCCAGCACCGGATCCAGGCATTCACCTTTTTGAATCGGTTGATTCGGACCGGTGGGATTAATTTCAAAAGATGCCTTGCAGTCCATCCAGTTGTAGGCACCGCACAGTCCGGTTCGCTCGGGGCTGACCGTGCACACGTGATTGGGAGCAAATGATTGACACAACGTGCAGGAGTAATAGGTTTCCACAGCTTCATCGGTCATCAGTTCCACGCGCTCATCGCGCAGCTTGTACTCTCCCCTGGCCCGCTTGGTTAGCTCATCCACGTCTTTTTTGTCGGTATAAAGCGTCACCTGAACCTTATCAACTATCTTTTGAAAATCCTGATGAAATTTCGCATGCAAGACGGTTCCAATATCTTTGAGAGTAAAGCCTTTTTCAATCGCAGCTTTACTCACGCGTATCCAAGAGATATCGCGCTGGCCGATATGCATGACTCCCTGGATATAGTTGATCAAGTGATGGATTTGACGTTCGATGATCGGTTCGAAATCCGTCTGAAACTCACGCCCTGCGATTTGAACGTAGATTCCAAGCGGAAGGGTTCCGCCCTCTTTGACTTTGGTAATCTCGGGACCGACGATCTCGACCTTGCCGTCATCAATTTCATTCATCTCGGCCATCTTGACGAGCTCGGTGCATTGAGTCTTGCCACCGCCCATTTGAGCGAAAAGATCTGCACCTCTGACACGCTCACCTTCATAGGCCGGACCAAAAGAGCACGGGATGTCAATTTGGGATACAGTCACTTTGAGACCTCTGACCTCAACGGATTTTTGGACGAGTTCGTCATGGGGCACATTGGCCACCACGTGCTCGTAAGTACAGATACCGGTCGGCAGCACCTCGGGGATATCGGTATCCGCCAGGGTCGGAAAACCCCAGTTGACACAGCCCGCTGCGGCTCCGGCCCAGTCGGTGCCCACATCACCCAAAGCATTGACAAAGGCAAAAATACGGTTTTTATTGTATAGGAGCATTTTTTTGTAGTCACCGGGCTGCACGTTACCGAAGGCCATCGCCGCCCGGTTGGCAAAACCCAGGGCAAAAATAGCTGAAGAAATATCCGGCCCAAAGGGAACAATGCGGGTATTCCAACCAATCTGAACCCCGGCCTCAATCAGCTGTTTCGTTACGGATGTGTTGTTTTGATTGGCCGCCAGAAAAATATACAGACTTCGTCTCTGGTATTCTTCCACGATGTCTTTGGCGATCTCTTTCGTTGGAGCCGCGCCGACGATAGCGGCAAAGCCCGGGGCCGTTCCGTCCACAAATTCAACCCCTCGTTTACGAAAAACGGTATCATCTGCCGCCCCAAGCCAGATCTTCCCGTTCTCGATATCCGGTTCCTCGGAATGCAGATAAAATTCCGGCTCGTTGAGGTAGCGCAACGCTTCGCGGATCTCAAACGCAAACAGCGTCGCCATCCCGGCATCCAATAGGGGCCCCAGGTAGGGTAAATGATTCATTCCCTTGATGTGTGGCGGCAGCAACTTACGGGTCACATCTAAGGGCTTCTGAATGTCTTCAAGGGTTTCCACCTTGATACCAAGCAGGGAATAGATCACCGGCAGATAGTAAGCGGTGTTGGGAAACCCGACTTTGGTGTCGGCATCGTAGGTTTCCAGAGCTCTTTGGTATTCCCCTTCCACCTGTGAAACAACATTGTAGCCACCCTGTATGGCAGCGAATGCAACTAACTTAGACATATGTTCCTCCTTCGTGGAGATTAGTTAATGATTGAATATTTTCGACTGCATAGTGTTATGCATTATTTTAATTCATTCAGGCCTCCAGCGCTTGACGACTGGCCATATCCATGAGGACCCGTTCTCTGGCCTTGTCAATGCCGAGTTCTTTGCGTTTCTTGTCGATATGGGCAATCATCTTGCGGGCATGTTTGATGGGATCGGCTTCCAGATCCCACATACCGCCGTATAGCTTCTCCATCTCCTTAAACAAATAGTTCTGGAAAACTGGCGCTCCGGCAGTCGGGAAATTATAACCAAAAACCGTATAAACGCCTGAACTGACAAAATACTGGCCGATACTGATGGCCTTTTCACTCATCCATTCAGGGGCACTTCCAGCTGCCGGGAGATCCTGGATGTCGTTGCCTAATCCTCCGGCCTTGACCACTTCGGTTGCCGCCAGTAAGATGCGGCTATTATCCACGCACGAACCCATGGACAGTACCGGAGGGATACCGACAGTCTCACATACCTCGGCCAACCCCGGTCCACAGAATACCTTGGCAGACTCCGGTGTCAGTAATCCTTCCATGGCACAAGCAATCCCGTTGCACCCGGTGGTCAGGACAATCACATCATTTTTAATCAGTTCTTTGACCACGGCAATATGGGCTTCATTATGCCGGGCGCGGGCATTGTTGCAACCCACCACGCCGCCGATTCCTCTGATGCGGCCATTGATGATATTATCATTGAGCGTGTAATAGGAACCGCGGAAAGTACCACCCAAATGATACTCGACGGATTCAACGCTAAAACCGGCAATCTGTGGAGCCTTCTGAGGCGGAATCATAACTTCGGCACCACGGTTCTCAAAGTTATCGATAGCCATCTTAACAATCCGTTTGGCATCTTCCATGGCGTGGTGTTCGTCAAATTCAATATGCACCACGTTGTCCTGCTCCATCCTGGCAATTGGATGAGTGGTAATCAGTTTTGTATGGAAGCATTTGGACACGTTGGCCAGATTTTGGAATACGCACTGAATATCGACCACCATGGCATCACAGGCACCGGTAACAATAGCAAGTTCTTGCTGCAGGTAAGTGCCTGCCGGCGACACACCATGACGCTGCAGGATTTCGTTGCCGGTACAGCATATTCCTCCCAGCTGAATGCCTCTGGCGCCCTTTGATTTAGCATAATCAACCATCTCCTTGGATTGAGCAGACGCCACAATCATCTCGGAAAGAACTGGTTCGTGTCCGTGAATCAGAATATTCACGTGGTCTTCTTTCATGATGCCGAGGTTCGCTTCGGATTGGAGGGGATAGGGTGTGCCGAAAAGAACATCTTGTAGATCGGTGGCCAGCATTGAGCCGCCCCAACCGTCGGCCAGCGCTGCCCTTGTGCATTGCTTAACAATATTTTTGTAATCCTGATCCACACCCATATGGGTACGATGCATGATTTCCACAACCTCCCGGTCGATATTGCGTGGCAGAACGCCGGATTTCTTCCACCTTTCATACAACGGTCGCGGAGCGCGTTTCAGATAGTGTAGCTCTCCCTCGGCCTTACCCCATTCTGCCAGAGCTCTCTCAGCTACCTCAAGCGCGATTTCATCCAGATTCCGGTCAACTTCCTCGCCGTCAACCTCAACTTTGGTGGCCACATCGAAATGCGGGGCGATCGCCAGAAGTTTGAGGGGGTCTTTTATTTGATAATCGTCTGTCTCTTTTCTGGCGACCGACAGGAAAACCTCCGCCACTGAACGCCCATGATCGGAATGCGCGGCGCAACCGGCGGCGACCATGCGCGCAAAGTTACGGGCGGCGATGGTATTAGCTGTGGCGCCGCACAGGCCTTTACGTTCGTCCTCGCCTTCGATTCCGCCTTTAGGAAGCGGCAGACGGCAGGGCCCCATGGCGCAGTTTTTACAGCATGTCCCCTGGATTCCAATGTTGCAGGGTTTCATAGTCACGGCGCGATCAAAAATTGTATCAATCCCCAGTTCCTGAGCACGCCGAATCATCTGTTGACTGGCGGGATCAATGGTCGCTGCAATCGGATCAGCCACTTTTTTCGCCTTTTCGATGCTTTTTATTTCCTTTTTTTCCGTTGTTACTGTCATACAAGGTTCCTCCTCATGATTTTATCTGTAAACTGAGAATATCTGTTAATATCCACTCCCCGGATGCCGCATTAATGTCTTCGATGGATCCAGTCCAAGTTATCAATCATTTTATCAACCATTGATTTCTGGACTTTGGAGGGAGTTTTGGTCACGTCTTCCTCAGTCATCGCCGCGCGCCTGGCAACCAACCCTTCGCGCTCCTTGGCCCGCTTTTGACGAATTTTTTCAAGTTCAGCTTCGACTTTAGCCTTCTCTGCGGCGGTTTTCCGGGCTTCTTCTTCCGCTTTGGCCTTGGCTTCCGCTTCCACCTTGCGCTTGGCTTCTTCTTCCGCTTTTATTTTGGCATCTTCCTCTGCTTTGGCTTTGGCCTCGGCTTCGGCCTTGGCTTTAGCTTCGGCCTCGATTTTGGCCCTAGCTTGAGCTTCCGCCTTTGCCTTGGAATCTTCTTCAGCTTCAGCTGCCTCAACAGGCTCAGGTGCCGGGGATACTACTTTCGCGGGTTCCGGTGGAGCTTCTTTCTTGGTAGCGGGTTCAGCTTTTTTCTCGGGTTTGGGAGCCGCTTCTTTCTTGGCCGGAGCAGGTTTCTTCTCTTTTTCTTCTTCGATGGTTAAATCCGGCGCAGGAGATATGGACAGCAGATCCAAGCTTACATCTCCCAGCTGTTTTTGGATCGGCGCCACGTCCGTAGCCATTCCACCGTCGTAGATTAAATCAATGTAAGATTTAACCAATCGAATGGATTCGGGATGCCGCATGATGAGTACATTCGATCCACTCATCAGATAAGCAACCGCTCCAACAGCTTCCATCAGGATGGCACGGCGTTCCGGGTCCCCCAAAATCGGTACTTCATCTGCCGGCTGTTTGGCTTCCTTGCATTTCCAAACCTCGTTGCCGAGATTGTTGATGATGGGAAGCTGCAGCTTGTCATCCCCTTGGGCCAGCGCCGCCATCCGGATACGCTCCATAACAGAATACGAGTATTCAAGGCCATACCCCAAACCACCGGTGGTCGGATCGATAATCATACGGTCTGGAGGCACTCCCAGGTTTTCAAGCAAAATGTTGCACTGTTTGGCAAGGTTGACGTCGATTGGAGATGAAGCGATAACGGTGTGACCAAATCCCATGGCCGCCGCACCGATACCCTTGTGATTCTTGTCCTCCACAGGACCGATAATCAGATTTTCTCCCTGGCACTCTTCGGCAATTTTTTTGAGAACTTCCTCATCTTTTTCAACGTTGGCGGTTCCCCATACAATCACCGGAACATCGACTGCACCTAATACTTTTTTGACGGTCGCCGCTGCATCATCAGCCGAGGCATCGTTTCCATTCGGATCCGTGCTTTTAAGCTGCAAGACAATCATATCGGCGCCGAATTCATCGACACATTTCTTGGCCCACGCACCAGGATCCGAAAGGACATCCTTAAATGGGCTGAGAGCTGCTTCCGGCCATTCTTCCGGTGCCATATCCCAGATTTCCATGGCGATTTTAGGTTTGTTGGGTATATCGCCTTCAAACTGGTAAAATGGGTAGCAATTCTCTCCACCGACAGTCACAGCTTTAGCACCCTTTCCCAGAGTGATTTCCTTGATATTGCCGGTATAGGATTCTTTGTAAAATTCAAAAGCCAATGTTACCTCCTTGTCAATGGTTACCTGTTTAGTGAAATTGAGGTGTCCGTATTTCTCCATGCAGCATTACAATTTCCAACAATGCCATGCGATTATTTGCCCATTTGCGAAATTTTTATCAACCCCCCTTTCATTTGTTTTTTATTCAATTAATCTACAAACGGTAGATTCAGAGTCCCGTGCTAGATCCTGAGTGGCGAGTGACAATTGAAAATAGAAAAATTGGATCCTCTAAACCTACTCTTTCGCAAAATGCACAAAAATAGGTATTAGGGTCCTCTCTCTCTTTTAAAAAAGCAGAATATTGTCATTTATATGGAGTGGATAGCTTTGTCAAGAGAAGAGACCGACTGAATGGTAATTTGTATTTAAATTGTATTCATTTCTGCCGGTTTCTACGATTTTGCAAACGGGCTTGGATAATTGGAAATTGATTCATGTCTGTATGAGGTAAGAAGAGCGCCGCAATGTAGTTATCCATATAGGACGGCGTGTCCGATAATTCAAAGTTGGTCATTTTTTTGGTCACCTCTACAACATCCTTGCGAATGCGGTTGGTCAACGAACTCATCCTGGCACCCATTAAAGATCCGTTCCCGATAAACGTAACTTTAGTTGTATCCATTTCCGGCAACAAACCGATGGTCATGGCTTTTTCCAGATCCACGTAACTGCCGAAGCCGCCCGCTAATATGATACGTTCGATATCCTGGATAGCCATGCCCACTTCAGTTAACAGGGTCATACACCCGCTATAAATGGCACCCTTGGCCCGGATCAGGTTTTCAATGTCGATTTCCGTTAGGGTGACGTCGCGATCAATCTGAGTTTCATCCTTCCAGGCCAGGACATACTCATAGACCCCGTTGTCTTCACGGATTCGCGGGGTGTCCAGGTCGCGGTCAAACTTTCCAAGATTATTTAAAATTCCTATTTCAAACAAGGTTGCCACCATGGTAATCAGGCCGGATCCGCAAATACCTTTCGGCCGGACATTACCGATGGTCATGAGCATGGGTTCAAGGGTGTCTGGATCAATCGAGAAATCTTCAATCGCTCCCTTGGCGGCCCGCATCCCAAACTTCAGCCCCCCACCCTCAAAGGCCGGTCCGGCCGAACAAGCAGCACACGCCAACCAATCTCTGTTGCCGATCACAATTTCGGCGTTGGTGCCGACATCCATATAAAGGGTAAGCGCCTCCGTGCGATAAATACCGGATCCCATCACCCCGGCAACAATGTCGCCGCCGACATAACTGGACACCGCCGGATAGACCAGGGCCCTCACATGTTCACCCAGCTCCATACCCAAATCCACCGCTCTGATTGGTGGATATAGCGTTGCCGCCGGAACATATGGCGATCGCCGGATAAAGCTCGGGTTTACTTTCAAGAGCAGCTGCGTCATGGTGGTGTTGCCGGCCAGGGTAATCGTGGAAATAGTTTCAAGTTCGATGCCGGATCGTTGAACAATTTTGTTTAAAATCTTATTGATGGTTTTGACAACGACCGCATTCAATTTTTGCAGCCCATCCGGTTTTTCGGCAAATACAATCCTGGAAATAACATCTTCACCATAGCTGATCTGCCCATTGAATTCGCCATGCTCTGCCAGGACGCCGCCGGTATTGAGGTCGATAACCTGTCCGTAGATTGTTGTCGTACCAATATCCATGGCAATGGCATAACTTTTTGTGGTGGTGTCTCCGGATTCAACATTGATAATTCTGCTTCGACCGACATCCCGTACCGGCCGCACGAGGGTCGCCGTAACCTTGAAATCCTCCTTCCGAATAACATCCGGAATTTTTCGAATTACCGAAAGGTCGACTTCAAGACGATGTTCATCGTGTTTCAAGTTTAAATAACTGATTAAGCGCGTGATATCCGGGAGGTTGTCTGAGGCAGTCGGTTCGGGAAGCTCCAGGTATACCTTCTCAACCGGCGCTACAAAAAGCCCCATCTCCTTGAGGACCTCAAAGTCAAATTCCTGAATGTGAGCTGTCCGACGCGGCGTGATTCGAAGATTAAGTGCGCTGGTGTCCATCGCCGATTCGATGGGGATTCTCACGACAAGATCACTTTTGACTACCGCCTGACAGGCAAGCCGGTAGCCTTTTCTTTGATCGTCCTCGCTGAGTTTTTCTGAGATTCCGTCCTCGACCGTGCCCTCTTCAATGATAACGCGGCACTTTCCGCAGACACCTTCACCCCCGCAGGAGGCATTGACGTGAACTCCGGCCTCCATGGCAGCGCGAATTAGGGTTGACCCGTCTTCAACATCCATACTCACATCATAGGGTAAAAATTTCACTGTGTGCGTCGTCATTGCTGCGTTCCTAACGGACAAATTCAAAGCGGTTCATCAAAATTACAGCTCAAGTTCAGCATATCACCATCAAAGAAGGTCTTTACTTTAAAGGGCAATTGATTGAACAGTTTGATCATGCCCTGATTTTGAGGTGCTGTGTATGCCATAAATCCAGATATTCCATTCTCCCTGGCCGCATCGGTCAACTTTTTCAAAAGAATTTTACCGAGTCCCTTTTTTTGGTAGGCCTTGCTGATGGAAAACGCAATTTCGGCCACGCTGGTGGCCGGATCCAGCAGATATTCTCCGATACCGACGACGTTGCCAAAACCAAATTCTCCAACTACGGCAACGATGGTTAAATCTTTGACGTAGTCGATCTGGGAAACACCTTCGGCTTCATCTTTCACAAAACTGGTTTTCTCGTGAAAAAATCTGGCGACAACATCGTCCTTATCCAGGCTGTAAAAATGCTCTTGAATCCGCCGCTCATCTACCGGTTTGGCGGGCCGGATGGTCACTCGTTCACCATTGATGTCAAGAAGCTCTTCAAGATGGATGGGGTAAATCCCATGGATGGATTCATGCAGGGTACGTTCTGCGCTGAGCAATCCCATTTTCTTCGCTTCGTGAAAGAGTTCATCGCGAAAGTCCGGGTGAGCAATGCTGATCATGGCCATGGCACGCTCTTGAAAACTTTTACCGAATAAGTTCACCGCGCCGTATTCGGTAACCACATAGTGCACATCGGCCCTCGGAACGACCACGGCCGTATCCTCAAAAATCGGTACAATACGACTTTTTTGCCCCCGCGATGACGTGGACGGCAGCATCAGGATCGACTTGCCGCCCGGCGAACTCACGGCACCGCGCAGAAAATCCAGGATACCCGTCAGACCGGAAAAATGCGTATGCGGTAGCGCATCGGCAGCTACCTGTCCCGTTAAATCCATGGCCATGGCCACGCTCAGGGCGACCATTTTGTTATGCCTGGCGATTACCGAGGGATCGCAAACATAGTCCGAGGGGTGGAACTCGATTGCCGGATTATCATTCAGAAATTCGTACAAGGCTTCGGAACCGATGGCACAGCTACCGACCATTTTGCCATCGTTGAATCCTTTTTTGCGGTTGGTTATCACCCCTTTAGAAAACAGATGCATAATATCATCCGTAAGGTAGATGGTGTGAATCCCCAGATCACTTTTGTTATCGAGGGCCAGCATGACGGCCTCTGAAGTTGTTCCCATCCCAATCGCAATTGTGGACCCGTCTTCGATCAGCCTCCGGGCAATCAGCCTTCCGATATCGTTGGCGGCCAAGAGCTCTGGATTCCCTCCGATGGTCAGCAAAGGTTCATCGTATTCCACAAAATAGTCAACATCGTTGACGTGAATAAAACTTTGTCCCAGCACCCTGGGCATACGCGAGTTGATTTGTGCGATAACCAGATCGGCCGATTGAGCAGCCGCCAGAGTGATATCGACTGAAACCCCCAAACTCATCCAGCCGAAATCATCCGGCGGTGACACCTGAATCAGGGCTACATGAATCGGCAACAGGCGACTTTTAAACAGACGCGGAATCGCCGACATATTGATGGGGGTAATAAACCGCTGGTTGCGGGCAATTGCTTTGGGCTTAGCAGATCCCAGGTAAAAAGAACGGATATTAAGACTGCGGTCCTGGGTTTTGTTGGCAATCAAGGTCAGCGGTGTTGTTTCAAGGGTCATCAAACGGATAATCTCGATATCTTTGTAATAATTTGACAACTCTGATAGGGCACGGATCAAATGCTGGGGCTCGCCACAAGAGGAGCCGATAAACACCCGTTGTCCCGGCTTGATGCGGCGGAGGGCTTCCTGTGCCGTGCATTTGTTTTCAACGTACTTGTCGGCCCAGTAACTTGCAGTCGCCATATGATTCTCCTAAAGCCTCTTAAAGATCTAAACCTAGTTAACTCTGCGGGCAATCGCTGCGAACGGATTAATTTAGCTCATCCATAAACGATTGGCAAGGGGAACATTGGGATTATTTCTTGACTGCTAAACATCTTTTCCATATAGTCGTTTGTTTAATAAATAACGATAATTATCTAAAGATGGTCTAAGAACATGAATACAATCAAGACATTAAGCCGTTGGATTGATGGATTAAACGAATGGGTCGGACGAGGCGTTGCCTGGGTGACTCTCTCTCTGGTGCTAGTCGTTTTTATTGACGTGGTCATGCGTTACCTTTTCAACACCAGTTTTGTTTTCACCCAGGAACTGGAATGGCATCTGTTTGGGTTTATTTTCCTCATCGGCGCCGGCTACACCTTGCTGCATGACGGTCACGTGCGGGTCGACATTATCTACCAGCGTCTGGGATTTAAAGCCCGGGCCTGGGTCAATTTCGTAGGTGTTCTTCTTTTCCTGCTTCCCGGTTGTATCATGGTTATCACAACATCTTGGAAATTTACACTAAACTCATTTTCGATCCTCGAGGGCTCACCGGATCCCGGAGGCATACCGTTTCGTTTCATTATCAAAGGATGCATTCCGGTAGGATTTATGCTCCTTTTGTTGCAGGGGCTTTCTTTGGGTATCCACAGCTTTATGCAGATTCTGGGAATTGAAAAGGCAACGGAGGAGGAATCCTGATGGAATACCTAGCCGCCTGGATGTTTCTCGCCTTGACAATATTATTAATGGGTGGTTTTCCGGTCACCTTTACCCTGCTGGGCACGGCCCTGACCTTCGGGATGATCGGCTTTGGCTGGGATTTTTTTAATTTGCTGCCGTTACGAATTTGGGGCAGAATGACCAACGTGACATTGGCGGCGGTTCCTCTATTTGTTTTTATGGGAGTCATGCTGGAGCGCTCCGGTTTAGCTGAAGAATTGCTAGACACCATGGGACTTCTCTTTGGTCGCCTGCGGGGAGGCCTCGCGATTTCGGTGGTCGTCGTCGGCGCCCTTTTGGGGGCCTCCACCGGAATTGTTGGCGCAACCGTCGTCACCATGGGTTTATTGGCCGTACCGACCATGTTACGCCGCGGGTATCAGAAGGAATTGGCCACAGGAACGGTGTCAGCCTCCGGAACCCTGGGTCAAATCATCCCCCCAAGTATCGTCCTGGTGCTGATCGGCGATATCGTGGGTGTCTCCGTCGGAGATCTTTTTATCGGAGCGGTTCTCCCGGGTTTTCTTTTAGTCGCTCTTTTTATCATCTATATCCTCATCGCGGCTTTTTTACGCCCCGGTGTTGCCCCGGCCATATCGAAAGAAGAGCTGGCCCAGATAACGCCTAAACAGCTTGCAGCTCGGGTTGGAAAAGCTCTGTTTCCACCACTGTTCCTGATGATGGCGGTCTTAGGCTCCATTTTTGCCGGCATAGCCTCCCCGACCGAAGCCGCTGCTGTCGGTGCCGTCGGCGCAACCTTTCTGACGATCATCAACAAAAAGTTTAACACGGTCATTCTGCGCGAAGTCATGCTCACCACCGTACGGTTGACCTGCATGGTCTTCATTATCCTCTGCGGTGCGGCGGCTTTCGGGTTGGTTTTTCGCGGACTCGGTGGAGATACTATCGTCAGAGAATTTTTGGGAGGTATTGCACACAAGTACAGCCACAATGCGGTTCTGGCCATCGTTATGATCCTGATTTTTTTTATTGGTTTTTTCCTCGATTTTATCGAAATCACATTCATTCATGTACCCGTTCTGGCACCGATCATGATCGATTTTGGATACGACCCGGTATGGTTCTGCATCTTGCTGGCTGTTAATCTCCAAACCTCGTTTTTGACACCACCGTTTGGATTTTCGCTGTTCTACCTTAAAGCCGTCACTCCGCCGGAGGTTACAACCGGTCACATATACCGTGGAATTATACCGTTTGTATTGTTCCAGCTTATCGGGCTGGCCATTGTTGTTTTCTTCCCGAAACTGGCGACATGGCTGCCCGATATTGTTTTCGGGCCCTGATAACAAGCAGATATCGGAAATCACACAAAGGACTTGACTATTATCACGTAACCGTTAAATTAAAACATTGCTCTTGCGCCCAGGCTCAAACCGAAATCGTAGGCGTTACAAGAACAAAAAAGACCTAAACATAAGCACCAGTGGCTTTCCTTTATAGGATTGTCGCGAGGCTAATCTCAACAGACAAGGAGGTTTTTTTATGAAGCGACGTGATTTTCTGAAGAAAGCTGGTCTTGGCGCTGCAGCGGTTGCAGCAACCACAGTGAATGCTCCCGCTGTTCTGGCACAAAAGAAATACCGATGGAAGATGGTTACCACCTGGCCACCCAAACTTCCGGTGCTCCAGGAGGGTTGCGAACGGTTATCTAAACGAATTAGTGAGATGACAGGGGGGCAACTCCAAATTCAAGTGTTTGCCGCCGGCGAACTCGTCCCGGCGATGGAAAGTTTTCAAGCCGTATCCGACGGTACGGTTGAGGTCGGCAGCGGCGCTTCCTATTACTGGGCCGGAAAAGAACCGGCCACCCAGTGGTTTGCGGCTGTCCCTTTTGGCATGAACGCCCAGGGAATGGCGGCCTGGTTCCACGGAGGCGACGGGTTGAAGCTCTGGGAAGAAGTTTATGCGCCGTTCAACCTGGTGCCACGTCCAGGCGGTTCCACCGGTGTGCAAATGGGCGGATGGTTCAACAAGAAAATCAACACCATTGATGACTTTAAGGGCTTGAAGATGCGCATCCCCGGCTTGGGTGGCAAAGTTGTCGCCAAAGCAGGCGGAACCGTTGTACTGACACCGGGTGGTGAAATTTTTACCAACCTCGAACGGGGCGTCATCGATGCAACCGAGTGGGTTGGTCCATATCACGATTTGCGCCTTGGTCTCTATCAGGCAGCAAAGTACTACTATTATCCCGGCTGGCACGAACCTGGAACCTATCTGGAATATTTCTTCAACAAAAAGGCCTATGATTCCCTTACAACGGAACTCAAACATATTGTCGACGTTGCCTGCATGGAAAACGAGCACTGGGTTTTAACCCAGTTCGACGCGAACAACGGCGCCTCCTTGCAAACCTTAATAAACAAGCACAAAGTTCAGCTGTTTAAGTTCCCGGACGAAGTGCTCAACGCGCTGCGACCGCTGGCTGAAGAGGTCCGTGAGGAAGAAGCTGCCAAAAGCCCTATGGCCAAGAAGGTTAACGAATCCTTTAAAAAGTACCAGAAGGTGGTTGGAACCTGGGGTACGGTATCTGAACAAGCATACTATGACATCATTCAGCCGAAATTCCCACTCACAGGCTGATAAACGTCACCACTAATCGGTTCTGAGTTCAGGGTTCAAGCCCGTCCTGGCGCGACGGGATGTGGCCATGAAATTGCTTTCAAATTCTATGGACGTGGCTTCTCCTCGCCACAACTTGTCATGCCGGGTCTGGGCCAGGGGTTCAATGGCTACAACAGATGAGCACTTTTATAACCACGCTGAAGGCTCAAATCCTCTGTGATAAGAGCGGCTTGCAAATTATTGCCCCGGAACATTTGAACCCCGAACGGCTCAACCGAGGTTTTAGCTAAAACACAATCCATCATCGCCAGTCGGTTTGATCGCCCCGGCTGGCGATTTATTTTACAGCTTATTTGATTTGATTGTCATGGGCTCCCGTGGTAAAGGGGGCCTCGCAGACGTGACCATGGGCAGCACATTGCGTCGCGTTCTGAGACGTTGTTCCACGCCTGTATTAGTAGTACGGTTGCCGCAAGACTGAAACAAATATTATTCCTTAAACTCAATATTCTCCCCGTGATCTTCCTCAATTGATTCCACTGACTCCGATTGGGGCACCTCCTGAACTTTTTTCAGCTTGCGTTGAATAACCCGGGTACGAACTTCGGCCTGATCAATGGTATTGCTGGCTTCTTGAAGCTTCTTTTTGGTCTTGGCCAGCACATCGCCGAACTTGCCGAATTCCGTTTTTACGGTCCCGAGCAATTCCCATACTTGGCTGGAGCGTTTCTCAATCGCAAGGGTTCTGAAACCCATTTGCAGACTATTTAACAAAGCCGCCAGAGTCGTCGGGCCGGTCACCACGATCCGATAATCCCGCTGCAGGCTATCACACAATCCCGGCCGCCGCAGCACCTCGGCATAAAGACCTTCCACCGGCAAAAACATAATTCCGAAATCAGTGGTATTGGGAGGATCAAGATACTTTTCTTTGATAAATTTGGCTTCGGCTTTGATGCGCATCTCCAGGCTTTTGATTGATTTGTCAGCCAACTCCTTATCCGCAGCTTCCTGGGCATCCAAAAGGCGTTGGTAATCTTCCTGGGGAAACTTCGAGTCAATCGGCATCCAGACAATCTTTTCTTTGTTGGTATCCTGTCCGGGCAATTTGATGGCAAACTCCACCCGGTCATTGCTATTCTTTTGGGTGGCCACATTCACATCATATTGGTCCGGGGTCAATATCTGCTCTAATATATGGCTTAATCGAATTTCACCCCAGGTTCCGCGTGTTTTGACATTTGTAAGCACTTTTTTTAAGTCGCCCACACCGGTGGCCAAGGTACGCATTTCTCCCAATCCTTTGTAAACTTGTTCCAAGCGCTCACTGACCTGCTTAAAAGACTCACCCAAACGCTTTTCCAAGGTGATCTGTAATTTATCATCCACCGTGGCACGCATTTGTTCGAGTTTGCGAGTGTTGTCCTCCTGCATGACCCTTAGCTGTGTCTCTAAAGTTCTACGCATGGCTTCAAATTTTTCCTCATTGAGCCGGGTCATGGCCATCAGCTGTTTTGAAAAAGAGTCAAGCTGATCCTTTTGCACGCGAACATTTTCCGCCATGCGCTGTTGCAAAGAATCGCCGGAAAATTTTAAGACAGTCGTGAGTTCCTGCCGTGCCAGTTGGGCGTTGTGAGTCGTCTCCTGCCGATTGCGGGTAATCTCGTCTTTGACGACATGTTCCAACCGTTCCTGTTTATTTTCCATTTCCGAAAAATGAATTTTAAGTTCTCTAACAATATCTTGCGGTTTGCGCCGGATAAGTACAATGAGAAAAATGAGGGCAGCCAACACAAGCAAAACGGTTATTCCCACCAGCACGTCAATATAGTAAGCAATCATAAAGGTCTTAACAACGTGATAAACGTCAACCATGCTGACTTCCCTTCACCGAAATCTTACACGCCTCGTAACCCATTGAGGTGGCGCAAAAACCGCCCAACCAGTTCGGTAACATATTAAAAACACTGTTTTTTATTGAATAGAGGGGATTATATGGAAAAGCTCCCCACGCGTCAAGTTAGAAAGGTCAGTCCCTGAGGAGAAATATTTTTAGCGGCATGTGGCGGCCTGTCCGGATAAAAAAATACTAAGACTGCACGAAAGGGAGATTGATTTTGCCGTCTGAATACGTTATAAGCGCCTCAATGTTGAATCAGGAGCAGGTCGGCTATGGAAATGCTTTTTTCACCGTTTACAATCAAAAATATTACCTTAAAAAACAGAATCGTCATGCCCTCTGTGGCATCCTTTCTGATCGGAGCTGACGGCAGTATTTCAGAGGCTGCCATTGAGCATTACCGCCGGAGAGCCGCTGGAGGACCGGCGATGGTGATTTTGGAAGCATGCGCTGTATCGCCCGAAGGCATTGTGTCAGCCCACCAGGCCAGAATTTATGACGACCGGTTTATCGACGGTTTGGCCAAAATTGCACGTGCCATAAAAGCAGAGGGCGCGATTCCGGCGCTTCAAATTCATCATGGAGGACGCCAAACGTCAACCAAAGTCATCCATCGCAAACCACTGGCACCTTCCCAACTTCCCTGCCCGACCATTCGAGGGGAAGTAGAGCCCCTAACCATTGATGGAATTCAAGAATTAATAAAAAAATTCGGCGATGCCGCACGACGGGCCGATCTGGCCGGATATGAGCTGCTGGAAATTCATGGAGCACATGGTTATCTAATCAATCAATTTTTGTCGCGGTTTTCCAATATCCGCGAAGATGAATACGGCGGCGACAGTGCTGGAAGAACGCGATTTGCCAAAGAAATCGTAGAAGAAATCCGCAAACGCGTCGGCGATGACTTTCCTCTATCCTTTAAAATCAGCGCAGAAGAATACGTAGACGGCGGATTGACAACCAAAGAGAGCATTGAGATTTTAAAAATTCTGGTTGAAGCGGGTGTCGATGCAATACAGGTTTCAGCTGGTAACGATGTTACAGCGGAATGGATCTGCCAGCCAATGTTCATGAAAAAAGCATGCCTGGCAGATTCCGCAAGTCAGATTAAAGCAGCATTGGATGTGCCGGTCATGGCGGTGGGTAGAATCAATGACCCCTTTATCGCCAACCAAATCATTGAACAACGAAAAGCAGACCTGGTGTGCATCGGAAGGGGACTTTTGGCGGATCCGGAGATGCCTCAAAAGGCCCAGCAAGGCCGATTTGATGAAATACGCACCTGCATTGCCTGCAATACCTGCATGCAGTCCATCTTTAAAAAAGGACGCATCGAATGTTTGGTTAATCCTATGCTGGGCAGAGAGCAGGAAATGGCCTTCATACCGACAGATCATCCGAAAAAAGTATTGGTAGTTGGAGGCGGTCCAGGTGGCTTGAATGTAGCATGGGTGGCGGCAAAGCGGGGTCATGAGGTACACGTTTATGAAAAACGCAGCGAACTCGGTGGTCAATTGGTTCCAGGCAGTACACCGGGGCACAAAGCCGAATTACGCAGCCTAATTCGATTTCAACAGAGGCAGGCCGAACTATTCGGTGTAAAATGCCATTTAAATCATGAAGTCACAGATCAAGACATTGCCGCTTTTCATCCGGATGTGGTCATACTGGCTACCGGCTCTCTTCCGGTGCTTCCGCAGGTCGAGGGTATTGATAAAGATATCGTTCTCACCTACGAGGATGTGTTGGATGGCGGGCCGCTGCCCTTCAAAAAAGTAGTGGTGATCGGTGGAGGGCCCACCGGTTTGGAATTGGCGTTGCATCTTACCGAATATGGATGCCAGGTGACAGTCATTGAAATGTTGCCTAAGGTCGGAAGCGGCATGGAAGCCATGACCAAAAAGATTATTATCAATCAGCTCAAGAAAAAAAACGTGACCGTTTTAACCGATACCAGATTGTTAAAAATAGAAGACGACGGTGTCGTGGTCGCAAATAAAAACGAAGATAAAAAGTTTGTCGAAACTGAAAAAGTGGTGATTGCCATCGGCACTCGTCCGGATACCCGACTCTATGAAAAGATAAAATCCCTGGACTATGAGATCCACCAGATCGGTGATTGTTTGGAGCCAAGAAGCGCAAAAGATGCCATCTATGAGAGTGCGCTGTTGGGTAGACGGATATAAACTAATATTGAAGATTTCAGATTGAAAATTTAAGGAATTCTGTCTTTTTTTTTGATCCTAATCCGGATATGCCTGGCGGAGAACGAAAGAGAATATATAATCACGAAAGCTCGAAAGTACGAAAACACGAAAAGAAAATCAGAGTAATTTCGTGCTTTGCGGATTTCGTGTTTTCGTGATTAAAATATGTTTTTGATTACATCCAAAGATATAACAATTAAGATCCTAGTGTAGTAAAAGCCACTAGCATTCCACGAACATTCAATTGTCACTCGTCGATTGCTTATATTGCCGATACAATCCCCTGAATTGATGGTAGGTTAGACCGAGTAGACGGGCGGCTTGTTTTTGATTGTACCTGGCGTTCTCAAGCGCTTTTTCAAGCATCCATACCTTCAGCTCCCAGACTGCCTCTTTTAGAGGCTTAGCTAAAAGCTCGGTGACATCATGAGGTTCCTCTGATTCCGATGAGGAATGCGTCTTCGCACCGGCTGTGGTCTCGGTATACGGTGAGTAAAAGGGATCAAAAACGATATCATCGATAACTAACGAATCCGAGCGATATACGGCACGCTCAACCACATTTTTTAGTTCGCGCACATTTCCGGGCCAGCGATGTCGTTCAAGCGCTTCGACCGCGTTGAGGCTAAACTGCGGGATTTCCTCCCAACCTAGCTCAACCGTCATACGGCCGGCGAAATGATTGGTCAGCAGCATAATATCACCCTTTCGTTCCCGTAAAGGGGGTACGAAAAGGACTTCAAATGAAAGTCGGTCCAAAAGGTCTTGTTTAAACCGATTCTCTGAAGCCAGCAATTTCAAATCGGCATTGGTGGCAGCGATTATTCGCACATCGGCCTCAATGCTTTCAGAGCTGCCGACCCTTTCAAAGGAGCTGTATTCCACGACTCTGAGGATTTTTTCCTGCACTTCCATGGGGATACTTCCGATTTCATCCAGAAAGAGGGTCCCTCCATCCGCAGCTTCAAACCGGCCAATCCGTCGCTGCGCAGCGCCGGTAAACGCACCTTTTTCATAACCAAATAATTCCGACTCGATTAGGGACGGTGACAGCGCTGCACAATTCAAGGCCAGTAGGGGACCTTGCCATCGGGTTGAAAGATAGTGCAGACGGTTGGCTGCCAATTCTTTGCCCGTACCGCGTTCTCCTATCAAAAGTACCGGGCGATTGACAGGCGCCACTCTCGATAGCCGCTCCTGAAACTCAAGGAATATCTCAGATTGCCCCAAGGCTTCAGTCGGTCGTGACGGCGCACGTTTACCTCGAGCGCTTTCATGGGTTAACACAGGGTCTTTCATTATTAATACCAATTATTGGGCTAATCAGTAATTAGTTAGCGTTTTTTACCATTTTAGATATATGCCTGTCAACATAAAAATCTCATGTTTTCGGTGGGTTGTAGCATATTTCGCCGTTGGCACAATTCCTGCTCACTACATGCTAAACCAATTGCCATAACGGAGGTATCACCATGGGTATATTTACTAGATTTCGGGATATAATCAGTTCCAACATCAATTCCATGCTTGACAAGGCCGAAGATCCGGAAAAGCTGATAAAACTAATGATTCGGGAAATGGAAGACACGCTGGTTGAAATTAAATCAGCCTGCGCCGGAGTCATGGCCAGCAGCAAAAAAGTCCAGCGACAACTGCAAGGTCTGCAAAACCGTTCTCAGTATTGGGCAGAAAAAGCCGAACTCGCCGTAACTAAAAATCGTGATGATCTTGCGCGGGAAGCGCTGGTTGAAAAACGAAAGTTTACCCAACGAGTGGATACACTTCAAAATGAGTTGGCGGAGTACGATATCCTAATTGAACACTATCAGGATGACATCCGACAGCTTGAGGATAAGTTAAAATCCGCTCGGGATAAAGAACGCATGCTCATGCAGCGCCACATACATGCGCAACGCAAAAGGCAGGCTCAGGAAGAAATCCGAAGGGTTGAAAGCTCTGAAGCTATTTTGAAGTTTGACGAACTCGAAAACCGCATCGAACGTATGGAAGCAGAAGCCGACCTCGTCAACTACGGGCGCAAAACGTCATTAGCAGAGGAGTTGGATAGACTTTCCGTTGACGATGAAATTGAACAGGAGCTGCTTGCATTAAAAACAACCGGTGCTAAAAAAGATAAAAAGACCGGCGGCGACTAAGTGACAAATCAGCAAAAAATGGATAAATTGGTGTTGATTGCAGCGATCGTTAATCATAAAGTCGTCCGAGCAAAAGCTAAATCGGATCAGGTAATTTCGACATGAAAGAAGCTTTAATTGTCGCTATAGTGTTCGGAAGTTTGGTGTTAATCCCGGCCGTCATCGGTGGAACCATCGTCATGTCCATCAAACTGCTTAGAGGTGGGGGGTCCCGGAAAGACCAGGCTGAAGATTCGAAAATCATTCAAGAAATTTACCAGGGCTTATCCCGAATGGAAGAAAGAGTTGAGGCACTTGAAACCATCCTGCTGGATCGAAAAAAAAAGGACCATGAAACATGAGACCATTTAACAGTTTATCCCGAAATGGTATCTACCGCTCCCGCAGAGGCATCATGTTGGGGGTATGCAGGGGATTGGCTGAACATTTCGATTTTTCCGTATTTTGGACCAGGGCGATAGCGATACTATTTCTGTTCATCACAGGTTTCTGGCCGGCAACCGGGCTGTATCTGATCGCGGCTCTGCTCATGAAGCCGGAACCTGTCATTCCTATTGAAACGGATGCTGAAAAAGAATTTTATGACAGCTATACGCATTCCAGACATCAAGCCGCGCACCGTCTGAAGCGACGTTTTCAAAACCTGGAACGTCGCATTCGTCGCATGGAGGATATCGTTACGGCCCGGGAGTTTGATTGGGATGAAAAGTTAAATACGTAGCAGGAAAAGCGCGGAACCAAACGGGTTAATATCAAAAATCCGCTTATAGGCAGAGACTGGGATGTTTCAGTAAATTACGAATCCGCAATTAATTCCGTTTCAAGTTCGGATGATGTTAAAACTCTTAACAAGGGATAAAGCGGATTGCGACGGTAAGAATTGAGAGTCTGTTCATGAACATCCCTTGAAAAAGCAGCCGAGCAGTCCTCCAATAGCACTGCTTTAAAATCATGGCAGATCGCGTCCATGACAGTCGTCAAGACACAAAAATGAGTTGATATTCCACCCACCGCACACAATGAGACATCCCTTTCGTGCAGCCAATGTCCAAGGCCGGTTTGAAAAAAGGCTGAAAACCGTGGTTTAGGAAGCCAGAGATCATCATCGGTTTTATCAAGTTCATCAACAACTTCGGCTCCTTCGGTTCCAGCAAGAGAATGGGGATGCATGCGGCCCTTAAAGATGAAGTCTTCTTGGTGAAAGGCATCCGTTGAAAACACCACAGGCCACTGGTGACGCCTAAATGTCCTGATTAAACGATTCAACGGTTCAATAGTTTTTCTGGCAAACGGAGTGATCGGAAGTTTTTTGGTCGTATCAAAATTATCTTTCACCATATCAATAATTAGCAGAGCCGGTTTCTCTTTGTTTGACGTTATCACAGTTCATCCTTCATATTTTAAGGGAAAATACATGTGGTCAAACAGACATAGAAAATGTACTATTTAAAGTCAAGTCGCTCTTATAACCAGAAGTATAAAAAAAGTATGCTGAGAATGGGAGGAATGATGAACAAAAATATGTTGTTTTTAGCGTTGATATCGATGATCGTGAGTTGCACTGCTAAGCAAGTTGATCAAAATGCGCCCGTAATCGATCCAAACCGGCCCCACCTTGCCATCACGCTGGTATATAATGTAGATGTTTATCAAAAGCCGTCATTTTTTTTACCCAAATCATTTCCTTCTTACGCAATCTGGATCGAAGAACAATCTTCCGAAAATGTTTTCACCATTTATGTCACCGGCAAAGCCGGAAAGGGTGAATGGATCTTGGCTGACAGTCGTCCGGAGTCTGTGCCGGTATGGTATGGAATAAAAGCAAGAGAAGAGGCCAAAAATCAGTTGACGATCGACGCCGTCTCTGGAGCGACACCATCAGGTGAGGCTGCAGAAATCGTTTGGCAGGTCCCACAAAACCTGGTCAATAAAAAAGTCAACCTATACATCGAGGCTAACAGTTCGTTTGACTACAACGATTATTACAATAAGCAAAAAGAAGGGCCAGGTTACAGCGAATACAATGGCCAGCCATCATTAATTTGGCACACGGTCCTGGATTTATCGGAAAGTACGGCAGACGCAATCTCTCCCGAAATTATCGGACATGGTCATGTTCTGGGCGCAAATCATCAGATCTATCCGGATATTTCTGAAATTACGACGGCCAAGGACACCTTTCAATACGTAGGCATCAAATATGTAAAAAAGGATTAGAGAACAGGTGAAAATGTATCCCTGAAAATCGGTAAAGCATCGGTTCTACAATCTCAGGCAATACTAAAGAACCGATGCTTAAAATTAAATTTGTTGCAGTATCTCGTCGGGAACATCATAGGTTTCGACCGGCGAAATGCTCAGTTCACTAGGTATGGTATCCGCCAAAACTGTCTGAATTTTATGTATTATTCCACAATCTTGAATACAGGTTGGTAGGTTTTCCCTGGAAAGACACTCTTTGCACGGACTTTTTACAAGATAGCCGATGTCAAAATCAAAGTTTTGATTTTCGCAATATCTTTCTTCCATTTTCGCACCTCATTCAATTTAGTTTATTTTGGAAAATTCCGCGTTTTTAAGCATGCTATTTAATTTTGAAATCTTGAATTGACCCTATCCCAGAGGTCATCTCTAACAATGTAGCTTTATAACTATACAACTATCATGCCAATTCACCGTTTTTTCTGTATGTGGTTAAATTTCAAAGCGATACAGGTTTATATATCCTGATGCCAAACAGGTTATTGACAAAAATGGGCCGGTTTTGTGTCAAAAAATTGTCAGCTTAAGCGATTTCAGCGGATTGTTTTGCCGTATTTGAATTATCGGTCGGTGTTTTGATTGAGTTTAGCGTTTTTTTTTAGGTTTTTAGCAATTGAGACTATCTTTGATTCATTTTGCGGCGCTCCCCAATAGGCGGCGCAGGAGGACACTGGAGAGGTTGCGGAGAGGGTTTTAGGGTCGGTGTTAATAAATGTGGTGCATCGGGGAGTGACAAGGCAGAGAATATGACAATTGAAGCATGAATAATTGGGGAAAACCGGCTTGAAAGAACGCGGCATCTTTGACAAGCACACCCATGGATATGTGAAGGATTTTCCCGAATCCTTGGTGCGCAGCAGAACAGCGCAGATCTCGAAGAAAATTGCTCAACTTAGAATTAATTTTAATTTAAAAGTTAAAGACTTTGGCGTCTGCAGCCAAGTCAATTAAATGCGGGCCTCCATCCAGAGCCATATTGGAGAAAAATTTTGTCTCGTCCACCTGACGAGCATTGGCACATGGAATTCAGACGCCTATGGGAATTTCGTTATCAACCAAATATGGCAAATAGTCATTCGGGCAATCACCGGTGGGTGTATTTACCGCCAAATCTCTTGAGGAATCCGCCCACATGACGCCGTCATCAATCAAAAACAAGTTAACCTGGTGTCCCTTTGAATGGGCGATCTGAGCAAACTGAAAGCACCGAGTTGCCGCCTGATTGTCATCCCGGCTGAGCACAAATAGGAAATTGGCCACCTTCGTCCCCCTTTCTTTGAATCTGGGTTAATCGCTTTAGTATGACGTCCATTTCTCTTACAGGATTATTCGTTTGCTTTCAAATAAAAAATGGAAAATGTGTTTTGGTATCGAAACGGCGTTGGGATCAGCGGCGCTCTTTTTTGGCAGACCTGGGCATTAGGAATGGGAATCACCAACCGGTTGGGATTGGCGCTTGGATTCACGCTTGTGGAGCAATATCCCGACGAACAGCATGAATTGATGAATTGAAAAAAAGTAGAATAATGCGCCGTCTTTCGCATTTAGCCCCAGGACTAAAAACAGGACGGCTCCCCAAAAAAGTAGCTTGATTTTCATCTTTCCCATTTTAGTATTCTCAACGTGGAAATCTCTAAGGCATATATCGGAAAAATCGTGAGAAAGCTTTAATCGCAGAAATGCGATTAAATCTCAATATTCGCGACGGGTCGCAAGAGACCGAAGAATTTTTTATGATATTATTTGCTCGGAGTATGCTTGAGCATGCTGGGCAGGGCACAAAGGATTAAACAGTCGCCCAGGGGTCCATTGCAAAGCAACGTAATGAATGAGAGAAGAATCGAATATATGAATACCTCAGATTCCACCACCACCGCAGATAGTGTCTGAGGATAACTAACAAAAAATATCAAATTCGCTATAGAGATGGCAATAATTCCCCAGACTGCCCATCTTCTAAAATTCCAAATCCCGAAGCCAAAAATGACAAGCGGTACGACATTCAGGGTATACTTGTAACCCAAAAGGTTCAATACGGCTTCAGTTTGAACGGGTTCATAGGCCAACCAGAGAAACGCTTTGAAAAGGCATAGCCAGCCCACAGCCCATAGAGTCCATGGAAAATCTGCATTCATCCGCTCAGGAGGAAAATATCTAAACCTGTTTTGCTTCACAACCGCCTCCAACAGCCTCACGGTAATCGAACATCAATGAAGGACATACAATCATTTTAGATAGCAATTCGTGAACAGCGCACCGAGTGTAGTCCGCTGTCTCAATTAATTAATCTGGCGAAGATAGGCGATATACTTTTGATTGTCAATGGCTGAGACTCAATAATGCATTTAATGGTGGGGGTATGTTAAGAAAAAACGGTGATCACACCGTTTTCCCATAGTTACCCTATCGAAGCAGGTTCATCAAAGAAAGGGCGATGATAAAAAAGGAGATGACGGCTCCAAAAAGGCCGAAGGGGATCGGATGTCTGAAGAAAAATGTGTCCAGCTGATGACTAGGTTTATTAATCTTTTCGATAATAGGCTTCGTTTCAAACCACACATTCAATTTTTTATCCAATCGTCTCATCCTGTCCGGCGCTAGCACGAGCAATGCACCGACTACCAGGCCAACTGAACAGGCAATCTTGCCAACCCAGGCTATTGAATTAAAAATTATCTCGCCGATAAACACGTGTTTCTGCTGCCATACAAATACCTTGACAAACGTACCAACATCCAGCTTAAAAAAGAAAAAAAAGAGCGCGAACACAGAACCAACGATTAATAAGGCGCCCATCAGAACGTGGTGATTGTAGATTAGCGTATCAATTTGGATTTCTTTATCCACATAGTCTAATTTGTTATCAAGACTTATATTGCGATTCAGGATACCGCTCAGTGTTTTAGCAAGATTAGGAGAAAAAAGCAGCATTAAAGAGACGGTTATGCCCAATATTCCGAATACTAACGTCAATATTTCAATTGCCCGTAAACTTATTTCCCAGATAATTTCCATAGTATTTAAAAATGTTCTAAAACACCTTGTTGAAGGTTAAACATGCCTAGTCGAAAAGAGGATCGCATACAAAAAATGCCAAATTAAATTTAGGAGACCGATCCGAAACATGTCCGGTCGATGGTCTTACGTTCGGTATCGACATATATTACTATAAACTTTAATAGGTTAAAGTATTACGCTGCCGCTATTTGCTCATAAGTTTCTTGGCCAGCATTGCTACGTCGTCATTCGCAATGGCTTCAAGTTTTTTTCTCACCGTTCTGGAATAATATTCACGCTCTGTTTTTGTAAACATTTTGCCGTCAAGTTTCTTAAAAACGAGTTCCTTTTGTTTTGGAGAAAAAAGACGATCAAGCAACATGTTTAGATTGCCGGATGTCACCGGAACCGCACGGCTTTGAATTCTCGATGGCGTGAAATGATTAGCCGTGAAATTTTTCAGAGTGGTTTGCAAATTCCTGACAGAGATGCACATACCGTTGCTGAGTTGGAATTCACCGCTTGCCAACAAATCTCCATATTTTGGTGATAAAGAGGCAGCTATCTTGTCCAAATTTCTCGGAGGTGTCAACCCCTCAAGCGCAAACAGGGTTGAGCTGACCAGCATCAGTTTTTCGAGATTTTGTCGTTTGGGACTCGTTTCCCAGTATCTTGAAAAAAGAGCCTGGGAATTCAATCCAAGACCTCTACGGGCACAAATAGCCAGTACCGCTGGAAATCTGGCCACCATTGCCGCATCATCCGATGTGGCCAGCGCATCTAATATGATCATCAACTGACTCTCGTTGATTTTCTTTTGACCGGAATCCTGCAGCAACGAATCCAGCACGTGTAATGTCGTTTCCGAACCAGCCGATTTATCAGATAACGGTTTATCCATTTTCGCATCCATTGTGTAGGTCCGCAACGACATCCTCAAATCAACAGAAATTCCGGGTGTAACGCTTTAACCTAACTCGAACTATCCATTCAGTAATCTTTAATATGATATCGTTTTATTTAAAATTTAGCAAGAAAATTTGTATTTATTTATACAATTCATTGCTCTTAAAAAGCTCATAACCGTTCACAGCGCACCGACGTCGCTATATTGGAGACGCCATGTTCGTTCACTCGTAGAGACATTAAGTGGAAAATAGTGTCGGACTTCTTTTGTGGATAAAACGGCATTCGATAGGGGCAAACGCTGATACGGCATCAGCTATTATCGCCGATATATTTTTTGTCTGGCAATTGCCGCTTTTTTCAATGGTTCAACATGAATATCCACATAATCAAAAACCCGCGCCACCTTCTTTCCCGGTGCCGGGCGGAGGACGCGCCCAAGATATTGCAGAACCCGACCGCTGAAGCTTATGGGGGTTGCTAAAAACAAGGTGGTCAAATTCCGGCAATCAAATCCCTCTCCAATGAGCTGACCGGTGGCGATCAGCACGTTCACCTTTTGCGCATTTAAACGCTCAATGACCTTTTTGCGCTCATGGACGTTCATGTCTCCTATCAAAAGTTCAGATTCGACTTTAAAGCGGTAGTGCAGCAGTGCCTGCACGTTCTCACAATGCGCTTTTCGATCGGAAAGTACGAGACAAATACCGGGACGACTTGAACTCTCCTCAGCAACATCGGACGCAATCAGGATGTTTCTTTCCGTGTCGGCCGTAAGCTCCGAAAGCATTCGGCTATAATCATTTACTGGATCAAAATATGGTTTGAAGTTGGTGTTGCGCAGGATGACTTCCGCCCGAAGTACCTCCCCGGTATTTATCAAAAGCGTTTTGTCCACCTCATGATGGATGTCACCCAAATGCCAGAAGATCAACTTAGATAGTTTGTCCCGGCGCCAGGGTGTTGCCGATAAACCCAGCATGTACTGGGAATCAAAGCTGGTTACCGCCTCTGTAAACGTACGACTCGGGCATCGCTGGCATTCATCCACCACCAGAAAACCGATACGGTGAGCAATTTCATCGGCGCATTTGTATAAGGATTGAACAAGGGCGACAGTGATTTTTTCACCAATGGCCTTTCTACCGCTTCCAACAATACCAACGTCATCGGATGCGATGCCAAGAAAGGTCTCGATGCGCTCGATCCACTGGGACGCCAACTCTTTCGTATGAACAATGATCAACGTCGGCTGCCGCCGCCGAGCGATCATATACAGAGCCATGATGGTTTTACCGGAGCCGGTGGCCGAACTCAGTGTGCCAAAATCTTTAGCCAGCATCTGATCAACAGCAACCTTCTGAAAAGATTTCAACTCCCCATTAAAGGCGAAGCTCACCGGTGACAGGCTTCGGCGCTGATCATGAAGTTGATAGTCAATCCCATGATGCCGGCATAGCAAAATCAACTGGCGAATGTACCCCCGCGGAATCCACAATCCAGTGTCCCTGATTTTATCATAGAAACGCAGTACTTTGGGCGTTCCCCTGTTCCATCGTCCCATACGTTCATTTTCCAACCATTTGGGATTTGGAAACTCGAGTTTTTCTCTCAGGGTTTGCATCAGAACCGGCGGAACATTTTCCAGCCGGAGATTGTTGGTTAAGGTGATGATTAACGGGTTCATATTTTGAATTCAGTAATGATTCACATCCTCCCTTTTTGGCACTTAGCCAAGCTTGCGTCCTCGAAGGCTCGTGTGAAACTACAATCTGATGCGCTTCCAAGAAGTATCTCACCGCAGAGAGCGCAGAGCTACGCAGAGGTTATTTTAAATATTCTTACTCAGCGTTCTCTGCGAACTCCGCGGTGATCGCTTAAGTTTCTTCTACGATCAGACTGGACGCTCGCGGCCAGAAACGTCCTTATAAGGATATCTTATCACCTGCAACTCAAGCGGTGTTATAAAAAAACTAAATCTTGCTCTCAGTGGCTGGATAACCGGTTGCCAAGTCGCCCAGTCGCGCTCTCAGTTTCTCGCAAATACCTTCCATCAATGAACCTCCTAATTTTTTCTAATCTGGTTATCAGCATAAACCAATTGATTTCACTTGGTATAGGCTTTGAAGGTGAGCCAGTGTAACTTAGCTGAATTTTCGGGATAATCGTATTTTTTGAAATTCAAATGCTTTCAAATCAAGCACAAACGCCTCAACGAACTGCAACACAAATTGGGCGTACTGATCAACGGTAATTCTTCTTTTTACATACTTGCTGCGTTTTAGATACCAATCCTGCAGCATGGCTTTTATGATGCCCGCTGTCAGCAGTGGATCGCGTTTGGCAAATATACCCTGATGTTGCCCGTCTTCAATTAGATCTGCAAAAATCTGTTCCGTATAACGTTCGCTGGCGACCGCCAAATCTTTTTCCTTTTTGGACAGATTTTTCGCTTCCATGAAGGAAAAATAAAACCAGGGCTGCATGGCCTCGCTTAAATAGAGATGGGTCAAAATGGCGACTTGGAGCCTGCGAGCTGGATCTGCTTCCCGATCAATCCGTTCTTCCAAGATTCGACTCGTAATCATGCGCCGCTGATTTTGAAGCATCTCAAGAAGTTCCTCTTTGCTCGAAAAATATGAATACAGCGCCCCCATGCTCAAATTGGTCTCCCGGCTAAGATCCCGCATGCTCATTGCTTGAAAGCCCTTTTTGTTGCTGATCTTGAGGGTTGCACTGAAAATTCTCTCAAGGTTCTTCACGACCGTGTTTTCTTTCTTGACCCGGATGCTGTCGCGGTTTTCAGCATAGACCTTGCGGTAAAGATCCTGTTTGGATACACGTATTCTTTTTTGAAATTCAGCGTAATTCATATTTTTTCTTTAGCGCAGTCTTTTCTGATGGGCTGCCGCCAATCCTGCAATCAATCCTTCAAAAAATGCCTGTTTCTGAGGTTCTGAGTTCACCGTTCAAGGTTTTTTAGAGCCTCTAAACCTCTGTTGGCTTACCCGAACCCTGAGCATTTGAACGGGCATAAATCATCGACTAGCGGACCTTCTTGGTCTCGTAGTCCCTTAATATCCTCTTTGCGACGGATATTTTGTGGACCTCATCGGCACCGTCATAGATGCGTGCGGCGCGTTCATGGCGGTAGAAATGTGCCAGAACGGTATCATCGGTCATTCCGAGTCCGCCGTGCACCTGCAACGCCCGGTCGATGATCTTTTGCATCACATTGGCCACAACAAATTTAATCTGTGAAATCTCATTGCGCGCCTCATTTTTACCGACTCTCTCGATCATCCAAGCAGCATGCAGCACCATTAATCGCGCCGCTTGGATATCGGCTGCACTTTCGGCAATCCACGACTGAACAATCTGCTTGGCGGCCAATTTCTGATCCGGAGCAATAATGCGGTCTCTTGCCCGCGCGACCATCAAGTCAAATGCCCGGTTGCAGATACCAATCCAGCGCATGCAGTGATGGATTCTCCCGGGTCCCAGACGCTCTTGAGCAATGACAAAGCCGTGGCCTTCGGAACCCAGCAGGTTTTGCTGGGGCACCCGGCAATTCTGATAAAGAATTTCAGCATGACTGAAGTGATCTTCACCCGTGTGGCCCATCACGGGGATATTGCGCACCAGATTAAAACCGGGGGTGTCGGTGGGTACAATGATCATACTGGCCCTGAGATAAGGATCGGCGTCGGGATTGGTAACGGCCATGACAATGGCAAAGGCCGCACCATCCGCCGCGGTAGTATACCATTTCTGCCCGTTAATGACATAGTCATCGCCATCTTTTACGGCAGTCGTGTCCATCATCACCGGATTGGATCCGGGCATTTCGACTTCGGTCATAGAAAAACAGCTGCGGATTTTGCCTTCTACCAAGGGCTTTAGATAGTTTGCTTTTTGCTCTTCAGTGCCGAATTGATGCAGGATTTCAATGTTGCCGGCATCCGGCGCCTGACAGCCAAAAACATAATGGCCCAACGGAGTACGCCCGAGTGCTTCCGAAACCAGGGCGTGCTCAATTAGATCAAGCCCCATCCCCCCGTAGTCCTTGGGATGATTGGGCGCCCACAGCTCCATTTGTTTAACAATCTTGCGTTTCTCTTCCAAAACCGGTAGAAGACTCCGAACGGGCTTTGCTAAAAACTCCGGTTCAAGTGGAATGAGTTCCTTTTCTACAAACTCATCGATCATCCCGATAATAGTCTGCATCTTTTGCGATGTGCTGAAATCCATAAATTCCTCCTAGATAAATATGATGGATATTCAAAGTCTGACACATCTCATACAGTTCCTTCAATTCTTGGTCAAGAAAAAAGAACGAGCGTTCGCTTTTTTATTGACAGCTCCCGTTTCCGCCCGCTAAGTTACGATTCATGAAAATATTGGTGTGCGTTAAACAGGTTCCTGATTCGGAGAGCCCGATAAAGATCGATAATGATAGCGGCTGGATTCGTATGGATGAAATCACTGAGTTTAAAATGAACCGTTTGGATGAATTTGCGCTGGAGGAGGCGCTAGTGATCAAAGAGGCATCTCAAAACGTCAGCATTGATGCCATCACCGTTGGACCCGGCCGATCGGTGGAGGTGATCAAACGGGCCATCGGCATGGGGGCCGATCGGGGCATTCATATTTTCACCGAATTTGAGGGTTACCAAAATTCACTTCAGATTTCCAACGGGATTGCAGAGTTTGTGCGGGACAGAAATTATGATCTTATCCTTACCGGTGCCATGTCCGAAGACAATATGCAGGGGCAGGTCGGCCCTATGCTCGCGTCCCGTCTTGGCCTGCCCTGGGCGACAAGCGTCATCAGCTTAAAACTAGCCACTGACAAAAATTCCGTCTACGTGGAACGGGAAATTGAAGGCGGCAACCGGGACACAGTGGTGCTCAATCTCCCGGCGGTATTAACCGTTCAATCAGGCATCAATTCCCCACGATATCCGTCACTTTCAAATCTCCTGCGTGCCAATCGACAGGAACTGAAAACGATTCGAGCCAAAGACCTTGCAGTACAAGCATCCCGGGAGGATCTTATTGAGATCGTCTATCCTCAAAAAAGCCGTGCCGGTCAGGTGTTACAGGGATCCCAAGAAGCAAAAGCTGCCCAACTTCTGGAGATACTGTATCAGAAGTCATTACTTTAGCGCCAGTGGGGAGCGAAACCATGCAACGCATCGTGATCATTGCCGAACATATTGCAGGTCATATCAGATCGGTAACCTATGAACTTATTGCCTTTGGGAAAAAACTGCAGCAGCTGAAATCACAGTCACTTGAGGTGATCATACTTGGCCACGAGGTTACAGGTCTCGCACGGAAAATCGCAGATATAAGCGGTCTTGATGTAACCGCAATCGAGCATCCGGAGGCAACCACGTATAATGGAGAATTATATGGAAAGGCGTTGTCGGTGCATCTTCACGATCTTCAGCCGGCCTATGTGTGTGTTGCCCATACATCCCAGGGACTCGATTTTGCTCCGTCTTTGGCAGTGGAGTTGAATGCTGCCTGCATCACAGGCATTGAAGATGTGGTGGAACGCGACGGAGGTGCCTGTTTTGCGCGACCCCTTTTTGGGGGAAAAATTACGGCCCGTGTCCGCCCAAATTCTCAAACATCGATTCTCACCATTCAAGCCGGGATATTCAATTTCAGAAAAGATGATGCTCATACCGCAGGCACGGTAGCGATAAAATCGGCACCATACAAACCCCGACGAACACGTTCTCTGGGAATAAAACAAATTGAAACAGATACGGCAGGTCTTACCGAAGCCAGTGTCATTGTAGCCGTCGGTCAGGGCATCGGTAATCAAGACAACCTGGATATTATCTATCAACTGGCCGCATTGTTTCCCAAATCAGCCGTTGCCGGATCTCGCATCGTATGTGACCTGAATTGGCTGGAGTACCGCTGCCAAGTCGGTGTGACCGGCGCAACAGTTTCTCCGCGACTATACATTGCTTGCGGAATTTCCGGTGCAACCCAACACGTTATGGGAATGCGCGCTTCGGAGTTTGTTGTGGCCATTAATAGAGACCCGACCGCCGCCATATTTCAAGTAGCCGATGTTTGTGTGGTTGAAGATTTGACCACATTTGTTCCAACCTTCATTAAAACATACCGCAAAGTAAAAGAGAACATTTAGGCAGGTTAGGCATCTCTTTTGTTTCCCGGTAAGTTCACCTAAAAAGAAAAAAGCGAAACAAAGGGGCTTTTTCGGCCAAACCGGGCAAGGGAGTAAATTTGCCGGTCTTAACGGACTTGAAAAAATTCCCGAAATTCATAGGCCGTTCTGGTCAAGGAAGTTTGTGATGGCTTGGTTAACCTCTTTCGGTTTTTCTATCGGAGCAATATGACCCGCATCGATGATATGAGCCTGACCTGCATTTTTGATGCTCTCCACCAGCAACTCACCAAACTTGGGTGGTGTGAGTTTGTCGTCTTCAGCGGTCACCACCAGCACAGGCACGTCGATCGAAGCTAAATGTTCCGTCACGTCAAAACTGTTGCAAGCGCAAAAATCACCGTGTGTGATCTCAGGCGTGCCCCGAGCGATATCTTCTTTGAAAAGAGCTACCAAACTTGGATCCGTTTTTTTTGATGCCGCTAATTTGCTGATCATATCAATATAACCAGAATAGCTTTTATCAATGGTTTCAAAAATTACCGGCGCCACCTTGAGCCTTGATCCGGTGCTGATTAGGATACCCGCCTTCGCCAAGCCCCGGTAATCCAACAAAAGCTGCTGCGTGATAGCCCCTCCCAAACTCAATCCACAGGGAATCGGATTTGGCACATGGACATTTTTTATAAACGCGGCGACAGCTCGGGCATAATCTTCCACCGTATCCATACCCTCACCGATGCTCCTGCCGTGACCAGGCAAATCAATGGCCAGCGTGTTCGCCCGTGCGGTCAGGCCGTTGATTTGTTCTTTCCAAAAAAGGCGTGATCCACCGGCCCCGTGAATAAAAAAAAGTGTGGATTTATCGGGCTCCAGGGGCCACCGCCCTGTCATATATCCTATCCCGTGCGATTTTCGTTCCTCCATCAGCGCCTCCCTAGACTAGTTCATAGATCTTCCCGGTTCACCGAAACGTGATCTGAAAGATCGTTTCCCGGTTTTTGATGAATCGCCCTATTTTCTGTTGTACGAGTGGATCCTGGATGGGCTCAATTTTAGAAATCGGTATATCGACACCGCTTTTTTTGTATTTCCACTTTCGGATGAAACCCGGCACAAACGCATACGCGCAACCACCGACCCCACAGCAGCTGGAATTTAAAACGGCGTAACCGATATAATAGAGAAGCTCACGATTACCGTATGGTATGCGATTCTCTGATGTAAAGACGTAGTGGCCGCCGATAGCCGTAATCTCCTGGCCAAGGTTTGGGTGCATAAAATCTAGCATCTCGGATAAAACCTGCATAGTCATTTCCTTTACTGAGATGTATGAACTATATGAAAATGCTAGGTCAGTGTCAATCCACGCGCCAATCTCTCCCAGGAATTATGTAAAAACTAGATTTATCTGGGTTATCTCCAAAGCCCAAGTGAGGTCTCTTGGAATCGGCGTTAATGGTGAGCCGCTTGGCGGATGGGTGACTGTCTGGGGCCACTAGGGAGCATTACATCAAACAGCAGGACAGAGTGGGAGATATAATTTTCAAAAACAACTTGATAGCCGCCATGTAATTGGTTATCACCAATAAAATTGGCTATCGCCAACCTTTTCCATATTTTTCGTTCAGCAGTGTTAAAGCCTCTTGAATCCATGACCAATAGAACTATATTATGATGACACTGGCCCGGCTTACCCTGAACAATAGTGGCCAAAATCAATTTAGACCCATAGGTAATTTTGGTTAAATGACGACACTATACCTGAAAGATCTGGTAAAAACGTACTCCGGAAGGCGGGTTGTCAACTCCGTAAGCTTAGACCTCAAAAGCGGTGACGTTGTTGGGCTGCTGGGCCCTAATGGTGCCGGCAAAACGACAACATTTTACATGACGATCGGTTTGGTGAAACCTGATGAGGGCAACGTATTATTGGACGATGAAGATATTACTACCTTACCGATGTATCAGCGGGCGCGCAAAGGAGTGGGGTATCTTCCCCAAGAGACATCGATATTTCGAAAGCTTACGGTTAAACAGAATTTATTGGCAATTTTGGAGATTCTCCCTATTGACGCATCTGAAAGAAACCACCGGGCTGAAATTCTGCTGGAGGAGTTAGGTATAAAGCATTTGCAGGACCAAAAAGCAAATGTGCTCTCCGGAGGCGAGAAAAGACGGCTCGAGATATCACGGGCCCTCGCCACAAATCCTGCCTTCATGCTTCTCGATGAACCCTTCGCCGGTATTGATCCGCTCGCCGTCAACGATATTAAGAATATTATCAGACACCTGAAACGTCGAGGGATCGGCATACTTATCTCGGACCATAATGTTCGAGAAACCCTTGGTGTTTGTGATAATGCTTATATTTTGGTTGACGGCCAAGTGCTTGAATCCGGCCCACCCGATCAGATCGCTACTAGCGAAGCCGTATGCCAAGCCTATTTAGGTGATGAATTTCAACTTTAAAGGACCAGCGATTTGATAAAATCCAGCAGCTGATTGAGATTTTGGCAAGGACGCACCTCATCGCAATACGTTTGAAAGGTGAGCATCTCACTGTCTCCCGTGTACCAAAAATACTCGGTTTCAGGGTTCAGCCATATGGTGCGCCGGCTTCTTTCGTGCATTTCTTCCAAAATTTGCTCTTCGGGATTGGAATAATTCGAGCGCCCGTCACCGATAATGATCAATGTGGTTTTCTTGTTGAGAATATCCATGTAGTCTTTTTTGAATTGACGGAAGGTCAAACCATAGTCCGTGGCGGCATTGTACTCAATATTTGCATCTTTTAATACCTTCTCGATCGCCTGGTTGATTTCGTAGTCTTCAAATATCCTGGTCACTTCGTCCAAACCAGCGACAAACACAAAACTGCGCACCTGGGTAAAGCACCCCTGCAAAGAATAAAGCATGTTCAGCATGAACCTGGCAGCCGACCACACCGAACCGGAGACGTCACATAATGTAACGATTTTTGCTTTCCGCGGAGGGCGATTGCGAAAAAAAAGCTCTACCGGAATGCCCTGATACCCTGCCGCCCGACGCAATGTTTTTTTTACATCAAGAACTCCGCGGTTTTTTTGCGCGAAGCGCCGGTTGATCGTATCTTTCAACTTGCGGACAAGCTGTTCAATCACCTCGCGCATGGATTCCACTTCTTTTTTGGTGAGTGACGCAAAATGGATTTCACCAAATTTTTCGAGATGCTGCCGATAGGATGTTATTTTCCGGGAACTGTCATCGAAAGGTTGGCGTGTCTGAGTGATCATCCGGCGAGCGCTTTCCAATCGGGCATCAAAGAGCTCTTTCAGATCGCGTCGGGTTTCCCAGTTTAGGCGGTCGCGATTATCAGCCAGATAGTGTAACAGGTTTTCTTCAACTGCATTGATTTGGAGCATGAGCTTAAGACGTTGAATCATGGGTCCCAAATTGGAGCCCATGCCGCCTCCCCTGTCGCTTCCTTCCAAAAAGCTCTGCTGCATCTGCTCAATAAAAGGCAACGGATCCCCACCCAAGAAATCAAGCACGGATTGATAGGCTAGATTACCATTTTGTTCGGAAGCGATAGTCCCCAGCGTTTCTTGAATTTGTTCGGCGAGAGGATCTGATCGGGCAATATTGGCTTCCTGACGCAATTCATGAAAAAACAGAGTGTAAAGTCGGTTGAAGTGAAATTGTTCCCGTCGGCTTTTAGCAAAATTAGCTCGCAATGTGGCGGCAAACTGCGGCTCTTCTAGAATGTCTATCAATTTCAGCTGATTAAGGCAGTCAAGCACTTCTGAAGTGGAGATCCTGAGCCCTGCCTCCCGAGCGGAAGAAACAAATTTGAGAACAAGATTGACCATAGGAGGAGCCCGACCTGTTGCTTAAAAATTTGAAAGCAATATATTCATTCTAAGTTTATAGGCTATATGGCCCCCAAGCATTCCAGCTTTCCAGCCTCATGGCTTTCGAACTGATTTCAATTCATTATTTTTTCTATCTTATCAATCACCTGATCAACGTCTGCTCTATATTTGCATATAACATTCAGAGTTGTCCTTACTACGTCGGCGGTTAGATCCTCAACTTGAAGTGCAATTAAGGATTGAGCCCAATCAAGAGTTTCAGATATACAGGGTTTCTTCTTCAAATCCAGTTCACGAATCCTGCGAATGGCATCCACCAATTGATTGGCCAGGCGTTCCTTTATTTTCGGAATCTTCAGTTTCACAATTTCAAGTTCAAGATCACGTTCGGGATAATCGATATATAAATGGATGCATCGTCTTTTGAGCGCATCGCTCATGTCTCGCGAGTCGTTGGATGTTAAAAAAACAAAGGGGATATTTTTCGCCCGGCGGGTTCCCAATTCCGGAATCGAAATTTGAAAATCACTCAACACTTCCAGTAAAAACGCCTCAAACTCGGGATCTGATTTGTCGACCTCATCCACCAGAAGGACCACAGGTTGAGAAGAGCCGATGGCTTGCAGAAGTGGTCGAGGTTGAATAAAGCGCTCGGAAAAAAAGGCATCCTCCTGGGATGCGATGCGATCCACCGCATCCGAAAGCGTATTCACTCCGGAGATCACATCGTCTATTTTTTCCTTCACCATCTGGGTATAAAGCAGCTGCTTGGCATACTCCCATTCATAAAGTGCTTTGGTTTCATCCAGCCCTTCATAACATTGAAGGCGTATCAACTTACGCTCCAAACTCCGCGCAACAGCCTTTGACAGCTCGGTTTTCCCGACTCCTGCAGGACCTTCCACCAAAACCGGTTTTTGAGTCGCCTGAGCTAAGAATACGACGGTGGCGATGGTGGGTGAGCAAATATACTCGGCAGCCTCCAGAACAGTTTTTACGTGCTCGATACTTTCGAATTTCATGAATCCAATCCCCATCTGCATCTTTTACGTATAATATACGGCATCTCGGAGGTATTACAATTTTTTGAAGTGTCAAGGGTTTCATTGAAGGTCCAGAATATGTTTAACCAAATCGTCGTTGGTCGTCTTGGAACCAACCATTATCCATAGCACACGGTTTAGCGCATTTGAAAGTTATTATTTGACAAATCTCTATCGCTCTTGATGTAAATAGTGCATTGATTGGTTGAAGTTTTGAAATGATCCTGCTATCTTACCCAGCCAAACGTTAATTGAAGAAGACCGTAAAATACACTCGCGATGCACAAGAACGGTGCCATGACAAAAACGAAGCTTCTACATTTAAAAAATGAGATGCTGGTGGCCAACTTTTTAGCCAACCTCATCGGTGTTTTTTTTGTCCAGATTTTGCTCGAAACCACCGAGGACCCGATGATTGAGAGCATATTTCAGATTCCGATAGTCGACGCTGTTGATTCCATGTTCACACCCACGGCATTCTTGTTTGTCGTCGTTACGACGCTGATCTATGAAAAACCTATCAGAGCTTACCTGACGGCTAAATTCAACCGGACACCCATTTCACTGGATTTGGAAAGCGATGCCCGCCGAAGAATTCTCAATGAGCCATTTTTTTTAATCATTGTAGATTTCAGCATGTGGCTTCTTGCCGCAACCATTTACCCCATAATGTTCTGGCTGTTAAACACCGGTCCGTATGCGATCCAACGCTCGTTGATCAATAGCCTGAGCGTGGGTATCATAACCGTAACGGTTGCATTTTTCCTGCTGGAGCATGTATCTCAAAAACGGCTGGCACCTCACCTTTTCCCGCATGGCGGCCTGTTTGCCATACCCAAAACGTTGCGCATACGAATTCGTACACGCTTGGCTGCGCTGTTGTTTGCCTGTAATCTAATACCGTTAATGTCCATTATTCTAATTCTCCACCGTATAACAAGTAACACGTCCGACGCCGGTGTCGCTCTGAATCAAGTTCGTTCGGCAACTGTTACCTATGCCATCATTTTTATCCTGGCCAGCATCTATTTAACCGGCCTGGTGAGCAGGAATCTCACCATGCCTTTCAGGGAAATCATCCAAACCTTGCGCGAAGTCAGGAATGGAAGATTTGATAAAAAAGTTCAAGTAACCACAAACGACGAAATCGGATACACGGGTGATGTCATCAATGAGATGACCGAGGGCTTGAAAGAACGGGACCGCTTGCGGCAATCACTTGGCATTGCCATGGAGGTCCAGCAGCATCTTCTGCCGCGGGCTGACCCTGAAATAGACGGCTTGGATATAGCCGGAACGAGTATCTATTGTGAAGAAACCGGAGGCGATTATTATGATTATTTAAATGCGGATCAGGACGGACAAAAAAAAATTAGAATTGTCGTCGGTGATGTGTCCGACCATGGAATTGCCTCAGCCCTGCTAATGACTACCGCCCGGGCTTTCCTCCGTCAACGGGCCTCACGGACGGGCAACCTCAACCAAATTGTAGCGGATGTCAACAGGCAGTTATCACGCGATGTGGAGGACTCCGGTCGCTTCATGACCCTGTTTCTCTGTGAGATTCACGGCCAGAACAATACCATCCGATGGGTCAATGCCGGCCATGATCCGGCATTAATTTATGATGTTGACGACGGGGGATTTAATGAACTCTCAGGAAACGCGTTGCCGCTGGGTGTCTCCGAAAAAGCGGCGTATGAGGAGTATCGACAAAAACTTGTACCGGGACAAATCATCCTTATTGGCACGGATGGAATCTGGGAGACTCAAAACGGTCAGGGCCACATGTTTGGAAAAAAACGATATAGAGATATCATTCGTGCACATGCACAAATGCCGGCCAAAGAAATCCTGATGGCGGTGATTGCCGATTTGGATAAATTTTGCCATCCATTTCAAAAAGAAGACGATGTCACCTTGGTGGTTATTAAAGTGAAACCACATTTGATCAAACCCAAACAGGGAGGACGGTATGGATAAACCAATTGACACCTATTGGAAATTGAGATTGGCTGATCTTAAGGTTGCTCTGGAAGCGAATAGCTTCAACGTTTATCTTGCTGACAACAGAGTAGAAGCCTACAAGCTCGTAAAGGAAAAAATTATACCCGGACTAAATGCTAAGACGGTCTCTTGGGGCGGTTCAATGACCGTCTTGTCCGTAGGGCTTTATGATAAGTTAATAAAGGATTCAAACTTGGAAGTGATCGATACCCTAGACAAACAAGTCCCAGTTGAGGAAATGGTGGAGCGACGTCGGCGGGCTCTGCTGGTTGACCTATTTATCACCGGAACCAATGCTATTACTGAGACCGGCCAGTTGGTGAACCTTGACATGATCGGCAATCGGATCTGTGCACTGACGTTTGGCCCCAAATCGGTCATTCTTCTCATAGGCAGAAATAAAATCGTCGCAAATATCGACGAGGCCATGTATCGGATAAAAAACTATGTGGCTCCAGTAAATGCCATGCGTCTGGATAAGAAAACACCGTGTGTAAAAACATCTTACTGTGAAGAATGCAAAAGCCCTGATCGTATCTGCAATACGTGGACCATAACCGAGAAATCATTTCCAAAGGGAAGGGTCAATGTCGTATTGATAAACGAGGATCTTGGATTTTAATTTAGACATTCTTAAAAACAATGGGGAGGTCGAAATGAGAATACTGGTAGGCTACGATGGTTCAAACGTATCAAAAGACGCCATCGCAATCGCTGAACAACACGCACAGGCGTTTAATGCCGAAATCATCTTAGCGTATTCGATGGCGGGAGGACCGGAGGTACCACGTCGGGATTTCGAAAACGCTGAAAACGATTTAGAATACGAAAAAAGCGTCTTGTTGGACAATAAAATTGCGTGCGACTCAATTCTATCTGTCCGGGGACTGGAAGCCGGTGAGGATCTGGTTCAGCTTGCCGAGGAAAAAAAAGTAGATGAAATCATCATCGGCGTAAGAAGGAGATCAAAAGTCGGCAAACTCATATTCGGCTCAACCGCCCAATATGTGATTTTAAATGCGCCCTGCCCGGTGGTAACTGTCAAGTAATGGGGAGCAACGCCTTGCGGATCTCATTTATCTGGTTCGACATCGGTTATACATTGCTGTACATGCAGCGTGAATCCACATACCAAAAGGCCTTGCGGAAATTTGGTATCGACAAACCGATAGATGAAATAAAAACAGAGTTCCATCTAACGGATAAACTGTTTATGCGGGAGTATCCGGGAATATTTCTTAAACCTCGAGAGGTCTATATGCCATCCTATCTGGGCATTTTGAATTATCGATTGGGTCTCAATTTGAATGTCTGCGAGCTCGATGCCTACTGGGAAGAAGTTAAAAAAAAAATGGATAATTATTGGCTGCCGTTTAACGGTGTAGCCGATGTTCTTGACACACTTAAAAAAGATTCCATCGGATTGGGGGTCATTTCGAATTGGGATTGCACTGCCCGCGATGTTTTAAGCGATGCGGGCCTAATTGATTATTTCGACCATTTGATTATTTCTTGCGAAGTGGGCGTTAACAAACCAGATGCTGCAATCTTTACGTTAGCGTTGCAAACGGCGGGTGTAAAGGCTCAGGAGTGCATGTATGTCGGCGACAATTACTATGACGATGTGCTCGGCAGCCGTAAAGTCGGTATGGAAGCCGTCATAATTAATCGATTCGGTACGCTGGGTATCGAGGAAATCAATGACTGCCCTATCATCGGGGACATCTCGAACGTATTGAATTTCCTGAAGGGATAAATAATCACGAATGACGAATTTACCGAAAACACCTATCGTCGGCATTGACCGAGGAGCATCGTTCACCGATTTTGCGGTTTTAGAGAGCGGAATTTTAGTGGAAACCTTCAGCATCGAAAACCGAGACTGGCAAAGCATCGGCAAGGTCTACAATCGTCTGATTCAGAGATATCAAACCCGCCACATCGTATTCACAGGTTCCATCACCGATATGCCGGCTGCGATTGAGCAACAGGTACACATGATTTCTGAAATTGATGCCGTTGGGTTTGGCGGTTCCGCGCTGATCAACAGCAGTGATTGCTTGGTGGTCAGCATGGGTACCGGTACCGCGATTGTTCATTTCTCCAACAACCGCACCCAGCATGTGGGCGGCACCGGTGTCGGCGGCGGCACAATCAAAGGACTTTCTTCACTGCTATGCCACCTGGAGAATCCGTCCCAGATCGAAGCCCTGGCGTTTAAAGGCAAAGCATCAGAAGTAAATTTAACCCTTTCAGATTTAGGATATGAAGAATTAAGTTTTTTAGGCGCTGACATGACAGCGAGCAACTTTGCGGCAATCAAATCCAGAAAAGCAGAAGACCTGGCAGCCGGCATTTTGTTGTTGGTTGGCGAAACTGTCGGCATCATTGCCTCGATTTGCGCCAGAGAATTTAACTGCCAGGATCGTATCGTTATTGTCGGTAAGGTAGCCAATAATAAATTTGTCCGTCATATATTGGAACGCGTCGGCAAACTGTATCAAACATCGTTTTCTTTTCCAGAAAAGCCAGGATATGCGACCGTATATGGAGCAATCGTAAAATATCTATTCGATAACGGGTACGATACACCGAGGTCATAGAGTTAAATCAACGGGCAAAAGAAACCGAGAGGTTCAATCATGAACAACCTATCTGAAAAAGGCGGGGCTGATTATCTGGGGGTCAGCCCAATTTATATCACCCCGACAAAAACCGACACGGCAGCCGCCAGAGACCTGAGACATACCATCGATAAAGCCGGAAGAGCATGATCTTAAAAAAAATTGGGGAATTCGGATTTATAAAAAAGATCAGCCAAGGATGCTTGATACGGCCGAGCAGTATTGTCAAAGCTATCGGTGATGATGCAGCTGCATTTACGACTGACCCGGCACAACTTTCCTTGATCACCACCGATTTACTGGTTGAACGAATCCACTTTCTAAGAAGCGCTGTCACCGGCTTCGATCTGGGGTACAAATCCTTGGCCGTTAATCTCAGCGATATCGCCGCCATGGGAGGTACAGCCAGGGAAGCATTTGTCAGCATTGCAATTCCGCCGGACTGCTCGCTGGATTATCTGGAAGCCATCTACGATGGCATGAAGAATCTGGCAGCTAAATTCGATATTAATATCCTGGGCGGAGACACCACCAGCTCCAAAGACGATTTGATCATTAATGTCGTGGTTTATGGCATGGTTGCACAGAAAGAAATGTTGTGCCGAAATGCTGCAAAACCCGGGGATATTGTTTTTTCAACCGGTTTTCTGGGGGACAGCAAGGCCGGAATGCATCTGATCTTGAATAACATCCCGTCAAACTCCCCGGAATTGATTAAATTGCACAAGGCACATCTTCTACCCGAACCCCACCTTCGAGAGGGACGGTTCTTAGCGTGCCGGCCGGGAGTGCATGCCGCCATTGACACCAGCGATGGTCTAAGCTCCGACCTCGGCCATATCGCAGAGGAAAGCGGCGTGGGTGCCACGTTGTATTCTGAGAACCTGCCAATATCGGATTCCCTTAAAAAATTTTGCCAACAATTTGATGTTGATCCGGTTGATTACGCTCTATCAGGCGGTGAGGATTATACCTTGCTGTGCACCATCGCACCGGACGAGGCCGATATTATTGCTGAACAATTTAAAAAAGAATTTTCGCGGCCGCTTTTCCGTATTGGTGAAATAACGCAGTCAAACCAATTGAAGGTCTTGCTTCCGGACGGCACATCCAGACGCATTATCGCATCGGGTTGGGATCATTTTAAAACTAATTAATCCGCCCGGCGGAACACCAAAGTATTGTCAAAAGATTTCAAAGAGCCACTATGATTTAATCACGCCTGATCTCTAATTTTTCAGGGCGGAGTAATTAGGCCATAAGCAGATAATAGGCCGCCGTTGCCACGGCCCACACCAGAACGCCTAACGTACCCATCAGGCAGGCTCCGGCCAGCATTTTATGAAAGTGAATTTCTTTCCTGCGTTCCTGGTAGCCCAGCAATAACCCCAACACAATCCCGGCCAGTATCCCGCCCCCATGCCCCCAGTTATTTATACCCGGAACCAACAGCCCAAATATAAATAAAAATACAACCCAAACGGCAATTTGGCGATACAGCGTTTGACCGTATACACCTCCCCGACTCTTGCCATAGTATAGAATTGCGCCCACCAGACCGCATACCGAGGCTGATGCTCCGATGGTAAACTCCACGCCCAGCATATAGGACACCCACAAACCGATGATGCCGCTCAGGATATAGATAATGATCATCCGATAAAGTCCAAATTCGCGGATAACAACCGATGCGAGCTGCCGAAATGCGGCCATGTTAAAAAAAATGTGCAGGATGCCCCCATGCAGAAAATTTGCGGACACAAGAGTCCACGGTCGATGATAGGTGTCGATGGGAATGGTACCGGTCGCCCCCAAAAGCAGCAGACTTCTGTCTGAGGGAGATAAAAATGTCAACGGGTTCATCGCCAGGCCGGTACCTTTAGGGTTAAACATAATCGAAACAATATACATGACCACATTGATGGCAATGATTAATTTGATAAGCTGATTAGGATCACGCAGGCCCCGGGTCCAGGCATTATTTTTCCACCAGGATGCCGGATTTGCCGTACCACAATGAGGGCAGCGTCTCTCAGAAATACTGATGAGTTTTCTGCAATTGGGACAAAGGATGGATTGTCTTTGGTTTTTCATCTGCACACCAGATTCAGAATCGCAAACTCAAATGTGTCTGCTGCCCGGCCATACGAATCGCCAGGAATTCGTGATTACTCAGACACCCATGACAGAGAGTCGGGAACTAAAGGTCCGTCTACTTTTTCTGAAAGATTTTTCAACGTCTGTTGCAATTCGGCCATTTTTTCATCGATGCTTAGCCGATTCGGTGACCAATCTGCTGGACAAGCAGTTTTTAGTTGTTCCAATTCAGCATCTATAGCCTCAACTATTGAGTGCAGACTTCGAATCGACGGAAATACGGCCTCTTTTTCCGTTTCGGGCAAGTTATCTACTGTACGAATAACATCGTATATCTTTGCTTTCCATTCGGTAAGGTGCTTTTCCAATATATTGCAATAAGAAGTTACATCCATGAATGCCTCCCTTCAAAAGAATCGATCGTTTAATCTGCTATCTGGTTATGTAAAAAGCCTAAGGTACATTGAAACAGCTACCTAATTGACGTTAACGTTTCCCCGCGAAGAAGCGGTTCAGAAATCGATGTCACATGTCTATTGGGGACAATCGGATTTCGTTAGTCAATTGTCTGTATAATTCAATTAAGTTTAAGGGTGGTCCTGAGACCACCCCTTAAAGGAGGTTGATATGAATACTATCCAGCAGTTTTGCAACTGCTTAGTTTACAATAATACCTTTACCTCTGTGGTCAAGACGTTCAAAACGCCTCTCAATCTAAACTGATTTCCAATGGAGTTGATGGCTGCAGTTTCATTTGACACAATCGGGCCTTTCACATATGATAGGCGGCTCAATCATCTTGAATCGGTAATTGCCTTAACCGGCATCCCCAAACACCTTCTTTGTCTCATAGGTAGGCCAAAGCGTTACCTTTGCAAACAGCACATTGGCGCATGTCATCTCACTGCCAAAATGCTTTCAACAATTTGAGGGATGAGTGAATCGAGTAACTGAAAACCGCAGTCCAAAGCAAACCCTTTTGAGCGTCGTCATTTTAGCGACTCTCTTAGTTATTGGGGGGAGTATTTTCCTGATCCACTATCGCATTAACCCGGCTGTCCTGCAACCCGGATCGCTCTTACCACCCGCACAGAATATGCCGGCATCGCTCCCGCCGACATCCGCAGAAGCGATCATGCAGCTGCCTCCGGGTTTGGTGCCCCTCACGCCGTCAGAGACCTTTGAGTCCCACAATCTTTCCGACAAAATAAACGGTAAAGCCGAATTGTATCTATCAGCCGGATTTAACCGTTTAATCAGTCAACGTTTAACCGACGGGCACACCGATGACATCTGGTTCGAAGTTCTTGTATACGACATGGGCACCGGACAAAATGCATTTTCTGTATTCAGTGCCCAGCGACGCGAAGATGCTCAGCCGCTTGGCCTCACACAATATTCTTACAGAACCTCAAACGCTATATTCCTCGTCCATGGCCCTTACTACATGGAAATAATTGCATCGAATGCGTCTGAACAGATTATGAAGTCGATGCAGACACTGGCTGAGTATTTTATCCGCGAGAATCGCACAGAAACGATCACCATCGCCGAAGAGCAATTGTTCCCCGAAAAAGATAAAGTCGCAAACAGCACCTCTTTAATCGCATCGGACGCCTTTGGTTATGACCATCTTAATCAGATATATACAGCCGAGTACACAATGGATGGCAATAGACTCATGGCGTATTTATCCCATCGTGGAAGCTCTGAAGAAGCCAATAAGCTCGCCTCAGCCTATAGAGATTTTTTGGTGAATTTCGGCGGTAAATCGATTGATGCTGAATTGATTATCACAGATGCTCTGGTGGTGGAGATTTTGGACACCTATGAAATCATTTTTCCCTGCGGACCCTACTTAGCCGGTGTTCGGGAAGCCGCAAATCTGGAGCAGGCAACGATACTGGCTAGTCAATTGTTTAACAAAATAAAAGAGGTAATCGGTGACTTCTAATCCGGACATGACCGAATTAAACAGACGACAATTTTTGATACGCTCGGCAAAAGCCGGGGTCTCCGTTGCTGCCGCTTGTACTGCCGGTTTGTGGTTTTATGATGCCAAGGGACCGGATAGATCATCGCAACCTCAGATGCAGCATGGGCTATTGGATTTCTCAATTGAAAATTTGGACAAAAAAATGAGCATTGCCAGGGGAAAAAACCGGGCGGCGACTCTACATCTGGCCATCGAATCCCTGGGTGGTATCGAAACATTTATCAAAAAGGACGATCAAGTGCTACTCAAAGTAAACGCGGCATTTGCGTCCCCTCCCATACTCTCGGCGACGACTCATCCTCAACTCGTGTCTGAAATGGTGCAGCTCTGCTACAAAGCCGGTGCGGCAAGAGTTGTGGTGACGGATAATCCTATTAACGATCCAACAAGCTGCTTTGCTTTGAGTGGAATTGAGGCGGCCGCCCGCGGCAGCGGTGCCGAAGTGGTCTACCCTAGAGATGAGCTGTTTAGGCCTTTAACAGTTCCCAATACAACCCTGATTCAGAACTGGCCCGTTCTATATGACCCGTTTGAAGACATCACCAAAGTCATCGGCATGGCTCCCGTTAAGGACCATCATCGCAGCGGTGCGTCTATGATCATGAAGAACTGGTACGGACTTCTGGGCGGGCGACGCAATATATTTCATCAGGATATTCAAACCATTATCACAGATCTGGCTACAATGGTCCGGCCGTCATTAGTGGTTTTGGACGGCACTGTAAGCATGATATCCAATGGCCCTACTGGAGGTTCCCTGTCAGATCTTAAAGAAACTGAAATGATGATCGTCAGCACCGATCAGGTGGCGGCCGATGCGTTCGGTGCAACCCTACTGGGCAAAACACCTAGCCAACTTCCGTTTATCAGCAAAGCCGAAGCAGCCGGGGTCGGTACGGCAGACTATCGCGCTTTGAACCCGGTGGAAGTGTCAGTATAACGCATACTGGGTATCAGAAATCAGGGGCTCTTGAACTCAGAGCGGTGCTCGTGTGAAACTAGATTAAGCATTGAAGTTACATAAGTTGCAATTAATAGTTAGTGGGAGTGGCTTTCCAGCCACGAATACCCGGGTAATCGCGG
>Ga0209536_100000461_pt1 | contig 66164 bp, 56 predicted proteins | sample DeeMarSeWOR28_12_FD_187461 | JGI IMG/M metagenome (GOLD analysis project Ga0209536, IMG submission 187461) | Marine sediment microbial communities from White Oak River estuary, North Carolina - WOR-2-8_12 (SPAdes) (version 2) | ecosystem: Environmental > Aquatic > Marine > Intertidal zone >...
CTCCAGATATCGTTCAATATTTTCTTTTACTTTAGAAGTTTTAGGAAATCTGGAATCGTAGGGCCTTCTGGACATTTTCAAAGACTGTCCGTTGTCTTGCACTTTACGGTAACCCAACAAATGCATTAATGAGATAACTTTATATTTTGCTATAGTTTTATCAATTAGATAGGTGCTTTTATTTTTTTTCGTTTTACCAATACCTGGTAATAGTTTGAGTGTATAATCCAATTTCCACTTTCTGGAGCGTGATGATACTTTATACCAGATCGGTTTAATTTCTTTTACCAGAAAGAATCCATCGCAACCCATCGTCTGGTACAATGGCATAAAAATATGACCATTTCTTTTTGACAGGATTTTACCTTCTTTATTAAACGCAATGGTTTCTCCTTTTTCAACTTTTTGAAAATTTACGAATCCATCTTTCATCCTGAATTGCTCATCATCCTTTATCAGGTACCTGTATTTAATTTCAAATGACTTATGGCCACCGGGATTGCTTTTCCGCAAGGTCTCCACATATTTATGATATTCCGGAATTCTTTTCTTTTTTATACACTTCAATTCTGTAAGGACCATCCATATAAAGGCGACATGGTTTTCATATGAAGAAATGGCATCATGCTGGCCTGCTTCGAAAAGGATAGCCGGAAGACCTAATTCGCTGAAAAAACTGAACATTGGGCCATCCAGGAGTTCTTCAAGGCCCAACACCAGGTGAATAGGTAAATTTCTGATAATTCTCCTGTTTTTAAGTGTGTCACTAATGGAAAGAAAAGGCATGCTGTGGGAGGACGTCGTATGAAGATCGAATAAATATGTGGGTTGTCCATTGTTAAGAATTTCGATCAGTGTATTGAGGATTTCTATTTTTTCATGATATTCCGGCACACTTCTTCGTTCTTCTTTCGGTATCAGGGTATTGGGAAACCATATCCGGTTCAGGTCTTTTCCAATATAACGTTTTTTGGCTTTAATAGCCTTAAGATTTCCTGCAAGCGCATAGACATTTCCCCTGAAGTCAGGATTTAACTGGCGTAAATCGTCCATCACCTTTTTCAATGCATAAATGCCTGAGTGCTCGTTCCCATGAATGCCACCGAAAAAAATAAGATTTGAGCCAGGTCTATTGCCCGCGAAAGTACCAATCTTTCGCTGGAGAGATCCTAACTTTGGAAGTACTTCGATGCCATTGAGATTGTCCAAAAATATCTATTTTAAATCGCGGATCAACTTTGCTGATACCTTTACAAAGTGGCGATCCGTGACGATACCTACAAGTTTCTTATCTTCCACAACGGTAAGACAGCTGGTCTTGCCCTCAATCATGGTTTTAAGCGCATCGGAAATGCTTGTTTCCGGTGAAACAGAAACAGGATTTTTGATCATGAAATCCCGGATCCTTGAATTCATTTTTTTCTCTTTATTACTTTTACATAGGAAGTTGACCAAAAGTCCGGCAGTCATCAGGCCGACCAGTTCACCGGATGAATTCTCGACAGGCACTTCTTTTACCTGCTTCCAGTCCATGATATTTGCTACAAGATCAATCAGATCATCCTCCTGAACAGTCACGATATCTGTGGTCATGATCTGGTCGATATGTAGATAATAATTCAGAAAGTTACCAGCCTCATCGATATTGGCGAGACTCCATTTATGTATAGGTTTCATTTCTTGTTGGCGATTGTAAATTGCAGCGGTAGTAGCAACAAGTGCCTGGTCACGGGTACCAGTTTTACGGATGTTTGTATAAGATTCAATCATCCATTGAGATCCGGTCCTGCCGGATTTTACTCTTTCTTCAATGATTCCCAGGTTATTGGTAATATCTGTTTCGTTAATGTTGTATTTTACCAGCCCATTCCTGGAGATTGGTAGTAAAACATTTAAAATAAGGTCCTGGGCACTGTATTTCTTGCCATTAAACCACAGGAATTTATTGTCTAATCCATCGCGGGCAGCCTTGAGAAAGTTGGTTTTTGCATCATCAAATTCATATTTGGCCGGTATATTCTTATACTTATCAGGCATACCTGCCATCAGGCCATACCAAAAAGCTGAATTTGCAACCTGATCTGGGATAGTTGGCCCAGATGCCAGGTATCGGTTTTCTATTCTAAAATGCGGTTTACCATTATAAATTCCATAACACGGCCTGTTCCATTTATATATAGTACTATTGTGTACAAGCAATGCATCAAGAGGAGGTATTTCTCCTTCCTCAAGCATTTTCATTGAATTTGTTTTCTCATCATTAGTGAGCAAAGTCTCAAATCGAACGATATCCTCTTTGAAGGCATCCACGATCGAATCATAGATCCATCGATTTCCAAATGAGACCCTGGGGCTTCTTTCCCGCAGATGATCCTTCGATTGACGGATGTCAATGGATTGTTGAAATAGAGCAATTCTGGTCTCTCGCCACAACCTCTTTCCAAGAAGAAGTGGTGAATTTGTAGAAGAAGCCAGCACTGGTCCAGAGATTACCTGAGCCCAGTTGTACAAATCCACAAATTCTTCAGAACTTACCTGATAATGCAATTGATATGACGTATTACAACTCTCAAACATTACCGTGTCATGTGAGGTAATTAGCTCATCGGTGCCACTTATATGAAATTCAAACATCCCGCCTCTGAGTTTGCTTAAGCTTTTTGCCAGGGCATAATACCGCTCCAAAGGGGTCATATTGGAAATATTAAGATCTTTGTTTCTGATCGTCGGCAATATTCCTGTCAATATTACTTTTGCATTTTTTTTATTTAATACTTTTTCAGCCTTGCTGATGCATTTCACAAGATTTGTTTTGAGAATGGATAAACAGTCATGCTTAAATTCGATTGGTTCCAGGTTTATTTCCAGATTGAATTTCGCAAGTTCAGTAGTGAAACGTTTATCGTTAATAATTGGCAGTATATCAATAATTATAGGTGTTGGCCTCCACGTTGCATCTACGAGGCACAGTTCCTGTTCGACACCAATTCTTCTGATTCCCTTTTCGATCATGTCCTTTTCGATCATGTATTCCAGGGCTTTTATGTCATTGAGGAGAAATTTTACAAATCGCTCTTTTTCTTTACTGTTTGAAATAATGGATACAGTATGAAGTCCCATTTCACCGATGATTGATTTCACTAATAAATTATAATATTTCCATGATAAAGAAAACTAATAATGGAAATTAGATATGAAGATATAGTGCGAATTAGTCAGCCTGTTACTTTAAAAATGTAAATTAGTCTTGAAAACGCGCTCTGTTACCAGTAAAGAATTTTTTCAATTTGTTAGTTGTGAGTGCATATTTTTCCGTACCGGAATCTCCTATCAAAAAGGCATAGGGTTTTAATGAATCAACTTTTTCACATATTATCCTGAAAGAAGCCATTAATGGAACAACGATAAACATACCGGGTATCCCCCAAATAATACCGGCGATCAATACACTGAGGATAATAAAAAATGGATTTACGCGAACCTGACCGCCCGTGATATTCGGGGTGAGTAGGTTATTTTCCGTAAATTGTACGATAATAAATAGGATGACAACACCAATTGCTGTACCGGGACCATCACCTGTAAGCAAAGCCATCACCAATGGAAATGAAAAACCTATTATAGTTCCAAAGTAGGGTATAAAATTCCAAATGGCAGCAATCAAACCAAATAATAACCAATATTTTACACCTACAATATATAAGCCCAATGAATTAACTACACAAAGGATAAGTACCACGATAAAAACGCCGCCCATATATTTTTTGATCACTATCGAAATGTCTTTAATGATCTCATCCGTTTTCTTGTGACCTTTTTCAGGTAAAACCATTAAAATAAAATCACGGTATTTATTGCGGTAATACAAAAGGAAGAAAACATAAACCGGCATGATGAAAATCGTAAATACCGTTTGGGCAGTAGAAGTTAATATGGAATCCAGGTTGTCAGTACTCGCCCTAAAAAACTCAGAAATTGTCTTCTTCAGATTAGATTGAGAGGCATCCGGGACTTCTCCGAATTGAGATTCGATTTGCATAAAAAAAGTATCAATATTTTTCACAGCTGTGGCTTCCAGTCTGGGTAAATCTTTTAGTAAAAACCTCAATTGCGTATAAATCAGGAAAATAGTACCATATACAATGATAATTCCCAATATGACACTCAACAAAATCCCAGGGATTCTTGGGATTGAGAATCGCTCAAAAAACTTGGCTACAGGATATAACAGATAGGCAAAGAGAATACCCAGAAAGATTGGATAAAGAAAATTTTTGAATTCAACCAGAAAAGTATAAAGCAATAAAAAGAAAAGCATTAATATCACCAGCTTCGTGATAAGATTAATTGGGATAATTTTATTTTTGGTCATAAATATTAAATGTGATGGAATTTAAACAATATGATGGATGGTTCATAAGAAGATAAGATCCTATTTTCTATCCACCTATGATGGACATCGATTCGCCAATAGGATAACTTTTATCACGTAGCTTTTCTGCTTCAAAACCGTCTTTAGCACGTTTTTGTACAACGCGTAATATTTCTGATTTAATTGATTCATCGTTATGCCCTTGGCGAAGGAGTTTTTTCAAATTTAAAACATTGTGTCCGTACAGGCAGGTGCGCATTTCCCCTGTCGAAGTAATCCTCACCCGATCACAAGAACCGCAAAATGTGCGACTGAAGGCAGCAATGATTCCCACATTTCCAATTGCATTTTCAAAGGTGTAATTTTCGGAGGTCGAGTTTGATGCTGAAGGTAATTTTTGAATATCCGGAAAGTTCGATTTTAGTTTCTCCAATATTTTTCGGTAATCCCACTTAATCGACGCATGGTTTTTTTTCGATCCATTGAATGGCATTTCTTCGATAAATCTGACGCTGACCGGATATTTGAGCGCCATATTGGCCAGATTAATGATTTCATGATCATTGATGCCTTCCATGACCACAGCATTTATTTTTACCTTAAATCCATCAGATAACATTTGATGAAAGGTATCCATGACCTTGTTAAAATCATCCCTCCTCGTAATTTTTTTGAAATTAGCCTCATGTATGGTGTCCAGGCTAAGATTAACCTGGTTTATGCCAAGTGATTTTAATTGAGGTAAGAATTGTTTTGTGAGTATTCCATTTGTGGTTATACTAATTTTATTTAATCGTTTATCCATGGTAAGTTTTTCCAGGAAGTCTATCAGGTCTTTTCGCACAAATGGCTCACCGCCTGTGATCCGGATTTTATCCACGCCCATGTCCGCAAACACGTCGGCGATCCTTAATAACTCCTCATATGACAATAATTGTTCTTTTGGCAAATACTTTATTCCCTCTTCAGGCATGCAATAGAAGCACCGTAGGTTGCATCGATCTGTTACAGATAATCGAAGATACTTAATTGGTCGGCCAAAATTATCCGTTAATTGCATGCACATTCATTTGTTGTTTTTTTGTCTCGGCGGTAAATCTTCCTCAATAACCAATAAAATATTTTCCTTGTTTTCAGTAACAATCGTTTCCCTTATTCCCACCTGGTTTGACTGCAACCACTTTGTAGCCTTATTTGATGGAATACTAACATGTAAAGTAGCGTCTGAAAACTCCATTAAGCATGAATCTCCAATAGTTACAATCGAAACGATATATGTAAAGGTATTGTTAGCATCAATTTGAATTTTTTCAGCAATAGATTTATCCGAATCCAATCTTGCCATTTCCTCCCGTAATAATCTCAATTTGACAGAACCGGTTTCCAATCGCAATTTCATGCTCAAATATAAGCTGTTCTTATAAATATTTTTATTTATCGTCATACAATCCTTAATTTTGAAAATTATTGACAAAGCATATGGAAGTTAATATCCTGTTATTTGGGATAACAAAAGACCTGGTTGGGAAACAGAAAATAAATCTTGAGATTCCAAAGTCATCAACGGTATCTGATTTTAAGAAGATATTGCAGGAAAAATATCCGGAGTTGATCGAACTCAATTCGCTTGCCATTGCAGTAAATAATGAGTATGCTTTTGATCATGTAGTCATCAAGGCACATGATGAGATTGCCTTAATACCACCAGTGAGCGGAGGATAGTATGATTGAATTGGCTATAGAACCACTTAATGTACAACGAGCTATTGACCACGTAAGCGACGGATCAGTAGGAGGAATTGATGTTTTTATCGGTACAGTCCGGGATTCGACCAAAGGCAAAAAAGTTGTTGCCCTGGAATTTGAAGCATATGAAAAAATGGCAATTTCAGAGTTTGAAAAAATCGTTAGGCAGGCAAAAGAAAAGTGGCCCATTCAGAAAATAGCTATTCTTCACGCGATTGGCAAAAAGAAAATCGGGGATTTGGCTGTAGTTATAGCTGTTTCAGCGGCACATCGTGATGCGGCTTTCATGGCATGCAGGTATATTATCGATACGCTGAAACAAACAGTACCCATATGGAAGAAGGAGATATTTGAAGATGGGGAGGTTTGGGTAGCCGCTCACCCGTAATGGACGCTTCAAAATAAATTATTCCAACACTCCAAATTCAGCAACGATCTGCCTTTTTATCATGTTTTTTTTCACGATAAATGCAATTTACCATATCGCAATGGTTACAAACATAGCCTTTCCGTCTCACATTTGGGCCAATGCCAATTACCCCGCTTACTGATTTGATAGGTTGCATCAAGGAAGAGGGAGTGAGCGTAATACCACAAAAATTTGCAGGAAAAAATGAAAATAGCTTATGCTGCTCGCCCACACTCCATCCACAATAGCCCGGGCTGTATCTGTCCGTGATAAAAAGACCCTGAGACATCATTTGTTGCTCCAGGTCATCCTGGATTTTATCCATGGCAGATTCCACGATTTCAGAACCGACAACATCGGCAATATATCCTTTTATAAAATCACCTTCATGCATCAATTTCTTTGAATAATCACCTATTCCGGGTCCGGCCGTACAGACGAACAAGGCAGCATTATCCATTTTTCTCAGCTGATTAGTGATGATTTTTTTCACATCGAACTGAGTCCCGTTGATTTGCAAAATTTTATCATCCCTGTTGATACTTATGTCCTTCTGTATAATATATCCGCCTTTGATATTGCAATAATCATGGGCAACATCCAGCACCTCCTGAATCAGCTGTGGGATGGGTTCGGGAGCTTTCCCGGGATCATATCCCATAAATTTTTCTATGATATCCGTGCTTATTTCCAGCTCATCAAATCGGTATTTATACTCCTGTAATTCCATTATTTCACCAATGCTCTATATTTTCTACTAAACTCAGAAAGGTCAAATCCTTCACCCATGGCAATTAATTCTGTCGATCCCTGATAATCATCTATTTCTTTAAAATCCATTTGCAAATAAGATGTGTGAACTGCTAATCCTTTGCCATCTGGCAATTTAGCAAATCCTTTTATTCGGATGGTATTTTTTGCATATTTATCAATGAACTGAATCAGTTTTTCCTTTTCAATACTTCGAGAAGATCTCATGACACCAACCCCAATTTCAGGTCGTCCACAGCTTTCGAATTGTGAATGTTGGGTTTTTGTTTTAATTGCCACAGGTTCAATCTGATCTTCAAATGTCAACATCTTTTCAGGTATTTGGCAATAGGTACTCCGAATTATTTTTGCAAAAGGATTTAGTGCTCTGATTGCATCCTCAGATTTCAATATTTCAACTTCGCTGGACAAATCTACCTTGTTCAGGATCACAAGATCTGCAATCCTCACCTGATGCTGAAGCCGTGTAACAAGTGCATGTTGTTTCAGAAAATTAACAGCATCAACAATAGTCCATACTTTGGCCAGGTATAACTCCTTCTTTAGTTCCTTAAAATCCAATAGTTGTGCGATGGCAATTGGATCCGATAAGCCAGACGCCTCCAGGAGAACCATATCCGGTTGATGTATTTGTAAAAATTGATGCAATGAACTGATGAAATCATTCAGAAGGCATACACAAAATACTGAGCCATTATTTATTTCAAGCAGTTCAAATTTCCGTTCCTTTTTTTTCAATATTTCGCCATCAATATTTGCCGGAGCAAATTCATTCTGAATAATGGCTATTTTACTGCTCGAATCATATGAAGACAATATGCTATTTAAAAAAGTGGTTTTACCACTCCCCAGAAATCCTGTAACTAAAAAGAAGGGGATTTGGTTCATTTTCGCACCACTTCCACTAGCTTATGAATATGATCAGGAGTGGTACCGCAACATCCACCAATAATGTTGGCTCCAGCTGCTATAAGATCTCCGGCAACATTTGCCATTTCTTCCGGAGTTTCAGGAAAAACGGTCTTCCCATCTTTATAAATTGGCATACCTGCGTTAGCATGGATCAAAACAGGAATATCGGCATTGTTGGCCCGGATCTCTTTTACGATGCTGACCATATCTTTAATCCCATTACCGCAATTGGCCCCGATGAGCTCAGCTCCTGCATCGATAATTTGGCTAACCATATCGGAAGGAGAAACACCCATCATCGACCTGAATTCATTAGTAACGGTTTTATCAAAGGTCATGGTACAAAATACTTCGCATTTTGTATTTTCTTTTGCAGCTTTTATGGCCTGGATAGCCTCTTCAAGATCAGTCATGGTTTCGATCATAATAGCATCCGCACCTCCTGCTTCCAGGGCCATGGCCTGCTCTTTGAATGCATCGTAGAGCTCTTCAGCAGTAACTTCGCCCATCATCAGGATCTTTCCGGTTGGGCCTATGGATCCCAATACAAATTTGTTCGGTCCTGCGGCTTTTCTGGAGATTTCAGCCGCAGCTTTGTTTAATTCGAATACGCGGTTGTCCAAACCATAATGTGCCAATTTAAATCGGCTGCCACCAAAACTGTTGGTTTCTATCATGTCAGATCCGGCAGCGATATATCCTTTGGCAATATCGAGTACCTCATCCTGATGCGAGATGTTCCATAGTTCCGGGCATTCACCTGGTTGAAGTCCCTTTGCCTGTAAAAAAGTACCCCATGCGCCATCTGATACCAGGACCTGACCGCTTTTTATTTTATCAATTATTTTCCCCATTTCATTTACAAGTTACAGTTTCTACAGACAGTTAAAGTTCTTTTATCCATTCCTTGATGACATCAACCGACGGATTGGTACCCTTACTCTTTACCTTATATTCTGCCAATACAATGGCAGGTGTTTCTATAATGCCGAACGTAGCCAGCTGATTTCCATCAGTGATCAACTGCACATCTATAAGTTGGCCTAGCTCTTCTGCTGCCCTTTTTACTTTTGATATCAATTCTTGGCATTCTTCTTTATGTCTGCCCAATATCAACACTTCACCTTTTTTGGATTTTATTTTCAGTTTGAGCTTTTCATTGATCCGCTTTTGAATGGCTGAAATGAGTTCCTGTTTTGGAGGAATCTTGGAGACAAAGGCAATTTTTCCGTCAATGCAAATGGTCGGAATGTTTTTTACCATTAATGATGACATAAATGTCACGGCTTCCAGCTTTTTTATTGCATGTTCACGCCACTCAACGATACCCTCAAAATGCGGAGTCACTTTTTTCACAGCTTCAACCATATATTGACATGGTGCGCATGATTCCGAATCCAGGGTAATGACATCGACGATTACCTTATCCGTCTGGCCATAATCCTTCATATTCAGCAGATCGAGCCTGGATTGCTCTTTTTCCAGTGCCCGGACTACTTCCTGCTGATAAGGATCGTGCAGCAATTCGGTAACTGCTTTTATATTATCAATTGGGGTGTCCATAGGCAGGTCACAACCCGGTGCAAGGATGAATCCTTTTTTCCCGCCAAGGTCCATACATTCCAGCGCATTCTCCTGAACATCATTCTTGTCACCCATCAACAAAACCACAGTTAGCTTCATATTGCCCCCAAAACTGATGTTGTATTTTAATGCAACCTCTTTTACATAGTCCAATGGAATATTTTCATCAATAGAAATATTATCCGGTTTACAGCTACACATCGCCTCTATATTTTGTTGAGCATGTCCACAAACAAAAAACGAACCCAAAGCCCTTTTTGCACGGATAAGTTCGAATAGTTTTTTTGCATAAGGAGAAACAAAGGATTCAAATGAGACCGGGTCTATTTGGCTGGTCATCGGATCTACAACTGCAATCACATCACACCCTGCTTCGGCATAAAAGTTGATCATTTGTTCACCAACCTTCGATGTAAATCCAAGCAATTGATGCATATACTCAGGATCTTCCAGCATTTTCAGAAAAATATCTGTTCCAAGGAGGTGAAGTGCAAGGGTAAAAGGTCCTGTAATCAATCCATATATTGCCAGGTCCGGATATTTATTTCTTAATTTTTTGGCTACGTTAATTACCTTCTTGACTCTTGCGGCAGGTGTTTCAGGTATGTGCAGGTCGTTGAGGGATTTGCCATTGAGTAGGGGATGGGAAATGACTGCTGGAGGATTATGGTCAGCCCAGGCTAACTGGCAGCCCAATTGTTCAGCCTCCAGTTGCAAATCGAAGACTACAGGGATCCCGTCGGGTTGATATTCTTCAATCGCTTTGGAAACCCCGTTAAACATCATTTCCTCGGATTGAAGGTATTCACTTGCCTTGACACCGATTAATTTCCCTCCATGAACGCCGACAAAAGGTATCCATGGAATTCTATCCACTTCTTCAAGTTTAAATGCGCGGTGAATCAGTTCTTTACCCGTCATTATTTTCAGGTTAAAAAATGGTAATAAATTTAAATTGTACTGAATCCAATTACTTTAGGATTCGTCATACAATCAAACAACCACGGTATTCAAATAATCAACAGCTCCCTGGGGATCTGGTGAATAAAAGTCAGCATTGATCTTTTGTCTGAAATCATCAGAAACCGGGGCACCACCGATTAATACTTTCGTTCCTGGTATTTCAGCTTTGATGTCACTTACAATTTTTTCCATATTTACCATAGTAGTTGTAAGAAGTGCTGAAAGACCAACAAAGCATCCTGGATTTTGCTTAACAGCATCAACAAATTTTTGTGAGTTCACATCGGTTCCCAGGTCTACAACTTCAAAGCCGCTGCCTTCAACCATCATAGCTACCAGGTTTTTCCCGATATCATGCAAGTCACCAGCTACTGTACCAATAACGAATACTCCTTTTCTTTTTACATGCCCGGAAACGAAAAATGGTTTCAAATGCTCCATAGCCGTACTCATTGCTTTAGCAGACATTAATACCTGGGGTACAAAAACCTTGTTTTCCCGGAATTTAACACCTATTTTTTCCATACCGACGACCAATCCCTTTTTCAGCACATCATCAGGATCAGCGCCTTCATCGATAGCTTTTTTAGTCAGTTCATCAGCACCTTCCTGTCCTTTCATATCAGGAGGGTAAGGACTTGCCAGGTTGATTTTTCCAAATTCCACACAATGGGCAATCTTTTCAAATAGTTCTTCCATATTTAAAATAAGTTATATCAAAAAATGGATGCATTCCGCATCGCCATTAAATTTTCAGGTTTTGTATTTACTGTAATTTCACATCCCGCTGAAAGGATAAATTTACGTCCTTTTTCTTTATTCACCAGCATTTTGGAGGCTTCATAGATTTCTTGTGCAGATCGTTCCTCCACCAGTACCGGGTTGATATTTCCACATCTGATCACATCCGGGCCTACCACATCGTATGCTTCATCCAGGTCCACCTGGTAATCCAGGTCCAGGATGTCCACATTCAATTCGCTTATTGAAGGCAAATGATGTGTAATATTTCCGCAGATATGCAATTTTACCTTCCCACCGCATTCGTGGATGTAATCAATGATTTCCTTATGCCTGTTTTTCACATAGGTATCATATGTATAGGCATCGATTTGTGAACAAATGGCATCACCCATGCCGATGATCTGACATCCTGCTTCGATCTGTGCTTTGGCGAAATCTTTGGCCGTTATGACACATTTATCCATAAGCATATGGCAGAAATCCGGATCGGCCATTAAATACATGAGCATATTGCTGATACCTGCCAGATCACAGGCTTCAGCTAAAGGTCCTTCAATCCAGCCAATCACCGGCACTTCCCCTTTAAGTTCCTTTTGAAAAAGTTCAGCGCCGTTGATCCTGTCCAGTGTTCGTTCTCCCTTGTAGACATCCGGATTTTTAAGTTTTTTGATATCCTTTATGGAATTAACAATGATTTCCTTACAGACAGGAACAGCTTCATCAGGAAAGGAAACCTTTGCGCCAAAAGCAGAAGTTTCTCGATATGGATCAGAGATCAGTCCTACCAGATCCAAATCAAAATGATCCATGGCCTTAAGGTTGTAATCGACAAGCGTTCGGTAATCGGAAGCAAACTGGCCATAGGTCTTTCCTGAAAAACGAGCAGCAAAATGCATGAGAATCGGGCGGAACAAGGTTTTTCCATCCGGTATTTGTCTTTCTGATAATAGGTTAAAAAGTTGCGCTTTTGTCATCATTAAAAAACTCTTGTTATCATAAATTCAACCTAAAATTAGCGGTTATTTTGGAACTTCAATCGAATCTTTCCATTGTTCATCCCTTGCTTTACTCAGAAAGTCAGCTGATTCCTGCACTACCTTCACACCAATTTTCAATATCATTTCGTCAGGCACTTTTTGTATTGGTGTATGACTGGCTTCAGGCTCATCCATGAAGGATTTATTTCTGGCCAGGTTATAGGCTGATATTAACGAGAATCGTGCAGTATCACTGGTGTTTGCATCTGACCGATGCAGTAAATTGCCATGAAAAAAAAGTGTATCTCCAGGCTCCAGTTCCACATAAACAAGCTCCATAATTTTCATAGCAGCGCTTACCCGTTTCATGTCTGCGCCGACCTGCTGCCCGGTTGAGCCATGATTGATCCTGCCAATTTTATGTGATCCTTTCAGTACCTGTAAACAGCCGTTTTCTTTATTTGCCCGGGTAACCCCTACCATTACACTCAGCATTTCAGGTAGTAAAAATCCGTTATCATACCAGTATCCGTAATCCTGGTGCCATTCCCATGCACCACCAACCTTGGGTTCCTTTTGCATGAATTTGGTATGGTAAAGGGCTGGTTTATCACCAAAGATCATTTCCAGTCCATCAACCACGCGCTCAGACCTGGAAAATGCACCATAAATATCATCTCCTGATTTATACCACAAGGTTAGCTTTGTATTCAATCCTGAATTATCATCCACGTTAATGGCAGAGTCTTTTACCAGCTTATCCTGTTTATAGGTTTCCAGGAGGAGATTTACTTCCTCCTGACTGAAAAACTCCCGGATAATGACATATCCATCACGCTGATAAGCCTCAAGGTGTTCTTTAGTGAATTTTTTGTAGTTCATATTTTTGTTGATTTAATTGGTTACGTGTTTATATCTTTCTCGTAAAATTTTCATCATATATACATTAATCTCCCACTGACTTGTAATTGGTTGCTGTGTAAACGGCATCAACACCAGATACGGTGGGGCGCCAAATTCCGAGGTAATGGTAAATTCCTTTGCTCCAATCTTTTGTTTGTGCCCGATTACTTTATCCCACCATTTTGCATGTATCTCAAGAGCATGTTGCCACTCCGGGGCTCGTGGATCAGGTATTTGAGGTCCTTCCTGGTAACCTACTCTTGAATGTAGATGATCCGTACGATTAATAGCCATATCTACGGCTTCCATCTGATCTTGCAGGAAAGATTCTGCCACGTTGCACCAATGTGATATATCCAGTGTAAGCCTCAGATCCGGAAGTTGCTCCAGGTAAGCCTTAGTTATATGGGCGGCAAAGCTGAATTTTCCACGATGCGTTTCATGTAGTATTTTCATTTTTGATCCAGCTTCCATCAAATCAGCAATGTCTATTAGCGCTTTGTTCTGTTCGAATGAGTAGTAATCCTTACCAGTCTGCGAGTTGATGAACAGGGCAGGGGAATCAGTCAGATTTTCCAGGTGATGGATGTAGATCTTTTTGTGCATTTCAAAATCTGGCTCAAGGGTTTGGTAATGTTGACCAATCAATGCTAATTCAAAATTTTCCAGTGTCTTGATAATCTCATCTTTTTTCTGCTTATCTGAAGGTAAGCCCATTTCGACTCCATCATAGTTTTCACTTTTTACTTTTTCGCAAAAGGTGTCAAATGATAAATGATCAGATCCCCAAAATGGGCAGAAAAACTTTAATTTCATACTACATGTCTTTTACAATATTTACAACTTCAGGACGTAAAAAGGGATAGGTCAGATATTGAATCCCCTTATAGGCATATGGATCTTGTCCGGCCACCATGATGATATCACGCATATCTTCTTTCAATTCAAGTCTGCCATCCCAGTTCCAGGGGAGCATTGATGCTGCACTCATATAGTGTGAGACCAGGGCGGTTCTGAAACGATTACCAGATCTATTTCTAAGGGAAGAGTGAAACAAATACCCATTAAAAAATACAACGCTTCCTCTTTTTACTTCTACGGCTAATGCATCATTTTCAGTGTATGGACTTAAATCACACGTGTCCACATCACCATACTGATCACCTATATACGGAATACGGCGGTTGATCGGCATATCCTTATGTGAACCTGGGATGACCCAGAGACACCCATTTTCGATTTCTGCGTCATCCACCGCGATCCAAACACCTGTAAGCGATCTGTCCCTGGTAGGAATATAGTATTCGTCCTGGTGCCAGGATTGTCCTGGTTTGCCAGGACCCTTGACAAATAGCATACTTTGCATGCACTTCACGTTTGGGCCAATGATCTTCGTCAATATTTCAGCAATGATGGGATGTAAAACATATTCTGTGATTTTTGATGAGATTTTATGCGGAAAATGAATGGCAATATAATTTTTAAGTACCTCAAAATCAGAGGTATCATCATCCATTTTCACAATGCCTTCAATTTCTCCTCGCTTACCTTTAAATATTTCTACGGCTTCTTGCCTGATTTCAGCTATTTCATCCAAGGTCAATAATGCGTCAGCAATTAAAAAGCCTGAATCCTCATAGTATTTCCTGTTTTCCTCGGTGATTTTTTTATTTTTTACATGTGCACTTTCTGAAATCATACTTAATTAGTTTAGTTGAAATTGTGAAGTGTATCTAGCATAGCAACCAGATTTTCTATTGGCACATTTGCCTGGATATTGTGGACTGTATTAAACACAAATCCCCCATTTTTTGAAAGTATTTCACACTCTGTATAAACTTGTTTTCTAACATCCTCCGGCGTTCCGAAGGATAATACTTTCTGCGTATCCACGCCGCCACCCCAGAAGGTGATCCTGTCACCATAGGTATCTTTCAAATGGTGCGGATCCATTCCTTTTGCACTAATCTGGACTGGATTTATAATATCAAATCCAGCTTCGATAAATGAATTCAGGAAAGGCTCAATTGCCCCGCAGCTGTGCTTGAATGTTTTCCAGCTGGTGTTGGCATGGATCCAGTCGTTCAGTTTTTTATAATAGGGGAGATACATTTCCTGGAGCGTATCCACCCCACAAAACTGGGAATCCTGGGTGCCAAAATCTGTCCCGCATAAAAAAATAGCATCAATGTTATTGCCGACTGTTCTATAAAATTTTTCAAGGTTTTGCAGGGCTATTTCACTCTGCTTTTCAAATATTTCTTTCACATAATCCGGCCGCATGATGATCGACATGTACCATTCGGAAATATCCCGGATCCCTCTTGGATGTTTAAGATTCAAACCCGGTACCAGCGCTATATCTCCGAACGCAGTACCTCCCATATTGGCAATGATCGCTTTTCCGCTATCTTTCACTCTGTTCACTTCATTTTTCCAGTAATTGATGTCTTCTTCAGTAAGGGGATTAAATTCTTCGAGGTTATCTGTCGGATCCAGGTTGGAATCATTAATTGGATCTTGTCGTATTACTGCATCAAAAAAGTAGCTGGCTTTGGGCATTTTTGCACAAGGGGCAACAGCAGTATCGCCTTCAGGATAGATTAATAAGTCTCCGTTTTCATCAATTGTGGTATTAAAGTTTTCAGGTACTAATACCGTTTGTCCCCAGAAGGTCCTGAACTCCTTTAATTCTCCGTGGTTTTTTATGCCAAACATGTTATTTCTGGGGCCTAATCCTATAACATCGATACCAAGGATTTCCATCAATTCATCATCGATTTCTCCGAGCATTTGATAAGGCTCAATCACCCTGATTGGTTTTTGCTCAAGTCCGTAATGCCGTCTAAGATTTTCGATGGCCAATACATGAATTCCTGAAACCGGTGTACCACCAAAATCAACTGCTATCCGGTCCGGTTCCTGATGGTTTAAACTTGTAAGTACTCTTTCTTTTGAATTCATCGTCTAAAAAATTTTGGATTAAAATGATCCTCTATCTACAAATGTTGTTTTATTTCTCACTGCATTTCGCATGTTTCCCCTGATCATTTCCACAATGCCAATGCCCATCTGTCTAAAATCTGTTGAAATTACTGAAATACCGTTTCCCACCACTTTCTTCAGGGGAGTATCATTATAGGAAATTAAGCCGATGTCTTTACCTATATTCAGCCTTTTTGTATTGGCATTTTCAACCAATGTCACCAGGTCTTCATCATCAATAACTATAAATGCATCTCCCTTTTTTATATTCCCACTTGCTCTTTCATAGGTCACTTTATAGTTAATCTTCTGCTCCAGGCAGAATTCTACAAAACCTATCTCCAGAGCTTTGGGTACATCGGTTATGGTATTCCGGAAAATTAGATTGAGTGAGTTATACTTTTTGATCCGATGTTCAATGGATGCCAGTACATCTTTCATATCATGTTCAAAATCCTGATAAATCCCCACAAATCCATTACCCAGAAACCTTGGTTTGATATCAAGTAAAAAAAGCTTTTCCGAAGGAATTGGAGCCAAAGCTTTTGCAATATTTTTATGATTAATCGGTAAAACAATATATGACGTATAATTACCGATGTGCGTGCCAATGGTCATTGAAAATACTTCGTAATTGAAGTGGTGAAAATAAATGTCCAGTACTGTATTTGGTCCAAATGCTTCCTTGATACCATGGAACAATGTTTCCTTGTAGGATGTAAATGTATCAAAGAGCACAAATACACGGTTGATTGTTTTTGTATTGGTGGATGATACATAAAAACCTTTTCCGTGTACGGATGAAATCAATCCTTTTTCTTTCAGCTGGTTGAACGCTTTAACTACCGTCTCCCTGGCGAGCTGGTTTTCATTGCAAATTTCATTGATGGAAGGAAGTTTTGATCCCCTTTCAAGTTCACCTGTTTTTATGGAATTGATAATGGATTCACTGATCTGAACATATTTTGGTGTTTTGGAATATTGTTGTATTTGAATAGGCGATGACACTGCTTTTTACGCTTTACTGTACTATACTGTACTATTAACAAATTTAGTAAGTATTTTATAAGTAGAAAATTATTGATGATAAAAATTAGGCAAGAATTTAGGGAGGAATTACTATTTGGTTTTGAAATATTCAATTCCACATTTGTGCTGTGTCTGATCTGTTAGTTTTGCCTTACAACTTTCTATTTACTAGGCAAGAAGCAGAAATGCCAAATAATAAAGCATGACAATTCGCGTGAGAATTAATGCAATGAGCTTAAGGTTTTCCATCTACCAAAAATCATTTATTAAAAAATATCTGTCGTCCTTTATGACAAAATGCTTAAAAAGTAACCTTTGGTTATGTTGTCTGAAATCTAAATTTAAGAGGCTGTGGAATGGAACTCAAAATCATTAAAAAACGGCATAATTACAACAAAAAATAGGATAAAAATATTCAATGGCAATTTTATTGAATTTTTAGATAATTATTGGGTAAAGGCAATCAACTGTGAGCATCAAGTAGTTCCTGTATTAATGCTTTGATACGATTATTCAGACTTTCCGGGCTAACCACCTTGAAGTTCTTTCCCTGCATAAGCAACCATCTGGCCAGGAATTCCATAGCCATGACGGCAAATTTCATATCGACATGATCATCGATCTCCGCTTGAGCTACCCAGCCATACTGGTATTTTATTTCTTCGATGTATTTTACGTATTTTTTGGGGAACCTGATCGTGACGATCTGTACATCGGTACCTTGCTGTAGTTTGTCCAGGTAATTTTGCAAGGATAGGTGATCTGTTTTTGAAAATTTTCCAGGCACCATATCCAGTTTTTCTATGCGGTCCGTTCTAAAATCGCGATAATCCTGGCGCATCTGGCAATAGGCAATCAAATGCCATTGGTTGCCATAGAAACACAAACCTATTGGCTCAACAATTCGTTCACTTGTTTCTCCGGAATAGCTGGCATGATAGATTATTCTGATTAGTTTTTTCATTGGCAGAATCGATTGGATCCTGGATACCATCAGGTTTGTCGTGTGGTCCCTGAACTGCCAGCCAAACGGATCAATGGATATTTTATCTTCCAGGTCTTCCAGTACCTCTTTCTTATCCATATCCAACACAGCTTTAATTTTATCAAGCGCATCCCTGAAATGTGATTGCATTTTTCTGTCTGAATGCTTTTCAAATATTTTTCCCGCCATTAATAAGGCACTTGCTTCTTCACGCGTAAACATAACCGGTGGTAAATGATAACCTTCTGACAAAAAGTAGCCAATCCCAGCTTCAGCACCAATTGGCACACCGCCTTCCTCCAACGCCCTGATATCCCGGTAGATGGTCCTGAGGCTCACCTCAAACCTGTCTGCCATTTCCCGGGCGGTGATCACCCTCTTGCTTTGAAGCTGGATGAGTATGGCCTGAAGCCGGTCGATTCTGTTCATTAACTTATAGTTGGATTACCTGTTGCATAGTTTATGGCTGCAAAATATAAAGCTAAAAGTTGAAAGCTAAAAGCCGAAAGCTGAAAGCTGAAAGCCGAAAGGTAAATGAAATTTAGGTGTTCCACCTTTCAAGCTTCGGAATGCCTTTGGCAAAAAGACCGACGAGAAATCCGGGGAATCCCATGTCTTTCATTTTTTCTTTGCAAAATGCCTGCATTTCTACGAAAGTAAAAACCGGCTGAGTGAAAGCACCCTGCTGATTACAATAGCTGCAGTATTTCTCATCCCTGTTACCACCTACATAGGTTCCGTCATTGTTTGGATCCTTTTTTGTTACATGCCGTAGCTCTGGCAATATTTGTTCTTTTTCATGATTAATATTTTCTAGGTAAAGCATTCGTATTATAAATTAAAAAAGACTCAATTACCGGACCTGCCTGTCCCGCATTTAATTCGGTGATTCCGGTATCTTTACATATCTTGGTGAATGCTTATTTTCAAACAGATCCCGGCATAAAGCCGGGAATTTTACTCCTGTTTTATATTTTAAAATGATTGTTTAGTTGATTCCGACCTGTATTTCGGTAATGTTTTCCGGTGACTCAGGCGACACCCACTTGTGATAAACCTCCCGGCTTTGATCACCAACCTGTTTTCCGCTTTTGATTAGCTCAGGCATAAATTTCTCATAGGTCTCGCCAATTTTATTGATATTCCCTTTGTGAAATGTTGATGCACAGGTAAATCCTTTCAGCTCCTTGAATTTATATTTCCCATTATAGGGTTTTTCCTGGTCCACAGCCATAACGATTTCAAGCGTAAACTTTGTATCCATTTTGTCATCGCACCCATAATAGACAAACTGCATGGGCCCCGTTTCTTTCAGGCCTAATTTACCTGCTTCGGTATACATGGTATCGATTTCGCGCATAACTACCTCGGGGAGGTCCTTCATTATGGTCACTTCTGAGTGATAGAAGACTTTCTGGGGTTTTACGTTTTTCACTTCCATAGCATTAAATGTTTTAGGTTGTACACATTGATTGATTCAAAGATAAAAGAGGGGTAGTGACAACGGTATGTCAGGAGAGTTGGCAATTTTATATTATAGTGAAATAAAATTAATTACTACAAAAAATAATAATATGATTAAAATTTAGCTTATTCAACAACTCCCAACATAACTAGCTCAAGCAATCCAGATTCCACAAGGGGTACTTCCGTCTGGGTCATCATCCAGATGTTAAGGCCGTTTTGCAATGTTGGACTTTGTTCTGACATATTTTCCGAGGAAATGGATATCAGCTTCTTCCTATTTGTTAGCATATTGGAAAGTACGTGAAATGATTGATGTGGTATTAAATCTATACTACTGATTAAAACAAAAATCCTATCGTAAATGCAAACCTCCTGAGTATGCGACGTTCAGATACCTCCACATCATCGATGTCCCATGGACGGTAATAAATGTAATCGGCTTTGGAATCCTGGTTACTGTAACCCAGGGCTAGGACAAATGAGCTGTTGTAAAAATTAAACTGGTAGCCCAGTCCAAGTTGCCAGTAATACCCACCCCTTACGTTATCCAATTCGAAAACATCATCATTTTTATTTGTCTTCCAGGCAAATCCGTAGCCAAGATCCCCAAAATAAAATGGCGATATTGCTCTATCAAACAAATATCCCTTGATTGAAGCGTAGATAGGCATGGTGATATAATTTCCATATTTGTTCACGCCAAGTCCTAGTCCGGTTCCAAGGTATCTGCTGAACTGGTAACCATTAAGGGTATGAATAGTTCCTGAAACATTTTCTTCTCCAAACAACAATCCACCCCTGATTTCGTGAAAAAATGATTTAGTCTGTAGACCAGGTTGAGTATTCAGGGTGCTTTCAAAATCATTGGTAATACTTCCATACTCCCTGAAGCTGATCCGCCTGATATGATCATAGCGGATCAGCACGGGTTCGGAACCATAAATGTCTATTTCAAGTGTTTTATCATCAAATGACCTGACAATAGCACCTTTAATTTTCACCCCATTCTTTAATAAAATTTTTGCTTGTTTTTCATCCTGACTTTTACCGGATATTACAATTCCTAATAGTAAAAAAAGGCTAAACCAATACGTTAGATATCTCATTATAATAAAAGATTTCTATTGCAAAGGTTCCTCACGATTTATGGAGATCACACTAACGAATTTAATGTCATGCGGGTCTGAATAATCAAACTGATATAATCCGCTATTTCCCACCATGATCAGGTTATTGTTGTAGGGGATCACATCGAAAGCATCAAAATCACCATAGTACGCCAGTAAATTGCTTGGAATTTTATAAATATCTGTTGCATCAAAAACTTTTAGACCAGCGCTTCCTTCACAAATGAATAATGTACCATTGTCGATCCCCAGTCCATGAGGATTGGTCATTGGGTGAGAAACCAGGAGCTTTGGATTTTTCAGATCACTGATATCGAGTACATCAAGCTGATTGCTGAAATCGTTTCTGCACCCTGTTCCGCCACGTAAGGTCACATAAGCAATGTCGTTTTCGACTACGACAGGATCACAGCTTACGATGTGGGCAAATGTCGACAGGTGAGTAGGGAGGTCAGGATTGGTATTGTCATAAATGATCATTCCTGACTGTGATCCCAGGAACAGTGTTTCTTTGTATGGAAAAATTGTTTCTATGCCCCAGCCTATATTCAGGTTGGCACCAGGAACAGGATTGTCAAGATTGGTAATGTCAAAGATCTGCATAGTGCTATTACTCACACTGTACAGGTGATTTTTTGTGATGGTAAATCTCGCCATCGAGCCACCTATGCCAGTTTGAACAATTGGTGCACTTTCAGGTGCCATGCTCGACATTGCCATGTCCAATGAAGAGAATCCTCCCCTAAACGCTATCCCTCCGGTATTGTAATAATAATAGGAAGGAAAAGAACCGTTGAATTCACTTTCATTTACTTCGATAATTTCAGTAGGTTCCCAATCGACAATGATGCCATTCTCGGTATCATAGTACTGGTTTTGCATCGCTAATTCGAGGAAGATATCCTGAATTCTTTTTGTCAATTTGACATCTGCGGGGTTTGAAATATCAATAACCACCAGGTCGACATAACTATCCGCAAACAGGCGGTCACCTTGCACGGCCATCTCGTAATTTCCAGGGATATTGATGAAACTGATGACCTCGGGTTTGGTTTTGTCGGAATTCTCAATGATATGTATTCCCTTGCCGGGTTCATTCAGCAAAATGTAGTTTTCATATAAATATATCTTACCAGTATTTGTCACTTCTACAGGTGGCATGATTTCAAAAGAGGATCTTAAAACCTCGGGTGTCATGTACACCGGTGCCATTACCGTATACTTTTGCCTGATTTCAACTTTGTCTTCGCAACTTGTTAAGGAGAGGCTAACAATTGCTATGATTATACCTGATAAAAGCAGGAGATTCCGGATATTGTTTTGTCTGTTCATTTTCATCGAATTGGTTTTTAATAGGTGATATGCTGTTTTGACACTTTGATTAAAAAAAAAGTTGGAATCACTGGGGACAATTTTAAAAATTCATTTCTTAATTACTGTAAGGTGGTTTTTATCGCCACTAAAGAAATATAGGAATGGGCAGGAAAGTATGGGATGATATCCCTGAATAATTAAATTATATTTGATTCTACTTGTACCCAATATATTTTGAAAAAATGGCACAATTTCAGATTCAAGTGAATAGGATTATTGAATCTGGCACCATTCAGGTTGTACCAAACAACTTTAGTGATTTCACTGAAGCTGAAATATGGTTGAAATTCAAATCGGGAGATGAATGTAACACAATTATAGGTAGGTACATAACATATGTAAGTCCGGAAAAATTCTTAACACCTGAAAACAGGTTTCATGTAGGTTAATTATTCGGCGATAACTTTTAAATCCAATAATATAGTTGAAAAAAAATTTAGTTTTTTTTTCAAACCATTTAAACTTTTTAGAATTATTGGTGTCTTTAGTTAAAATGGCATGTTTATTGGACAAAATTTCAAGATTGACGTTACCAAACAATACAGATGTTACTTAGAATTGCACTTTTTATATCCCTACTAGCTTTATTTTATTATTACTGCCAAGATGGTTCTTCTACAAGTCAACGCCCTGTGCTGGAAGATGTCAACATGAACAATATTCAAAAAAACGAGGTTTATCCCATGTTTGAGTATGAATTAATACCTGAGACTAACTTGCATGCTGACTCCACCAGATATTTTGTTTCTACAAGAGGAACAGATCCGGAGGTTACCGATCAACTCTTTAGCGCTGCCCAATAAAAAAATTGAAATAGACATCTTTTTCTCCATCTTTTTTGCTAACTTTAATAAACTGATTTTCAAGGAATTAAATAGGTTGTGCTAAGAATAAAATGAAAAAATAACGTTCCTTGTGAACCATGTAGCTGAGGATTGACATTTGCTTAATATTAAATAGGTAATCTATTTATTTGCTTAATTCTTAATTTTTAGAGTATTTAGAAATGCTCAATTGTTGAAGCCTAAAATTATACAAAGACAATGCAAGAATATTCCTGGTTTAAAAATTATCCTAAAGGGATCCCAAAAGAAATTAATCCTGACAGTTACGATTCGTTGATTGATCTTTTGGAGTCTTCATTCAAGAAATATGGAGATAAATTCGCCTACGAAAACATGGGAAAAACCCTGACTTTTAATGAAGTAGATAAGCTTTCTGCACAATTCGCGGACTTTTTACAAAATCATGTAGGATTAAAAAAAGGAGACAGAATAGCCATTCAAATGCCAAATCTGCTGCAATGGGTAGTCGCAGTTTTTGGTTCAATTCGTGCGGGATTGATTGTTGTAAACACAAATCCTTTATATACGGCGCGAGAAATGAAGCATCAGTTTACAGATACGCGGGCTAAAGCAGTTGTTATTCTGGCCAACTTTGCTCAAAACCTGGAGAAGATCATTAAAGATACAGAGATACAAACTGTTGTCATTACTGAAATAGGAGACATGCTGGGCGGCTTTAAGAAAACGCTAGTCAATTTCGTTGTTAAAAATATCAAGAAAATGGTTCCTCCATTTAAAATTGAAGGAGCGATTAAGTTTAACACTGCGATGAGGATTGGAGCTAAAGGCAACTTTACTAAACCTGATATTAACAATGAAGATATTGCATTTCTACAATATACTGGTGGCACAACAGGTGTATCAAAAGGTGCGATGCTTACCCACAGAAATATAATTGCCAATATGGAGCAGATTAGTGCCTGGATGCAGCCGAAACTCAAAGAAGGAGTTGAGACCATAATTACAGCCCTGCCCATGTATCATATTTTTGCCTTGACTGTAAATTGTCTGGCGATGTTAAAGATTGGTGCGCTTAACGTGCTGGTGACCAATCCAAGAGATATGGCTACCTTCATAAAAACGCTTAAAAAGTTTCCTTTTACCATAATGACTGGCGTAAACACCCTGTTTAATGGATTGTTAAATCAACAAGAATTCAAAAATGTAGATTTTTCGAAGTTTAAAGTCGCAGTTGGGGGAGGTATGGCAGTTCAGGATGCAGTAGCTATTAAATGGAAAGACGTTACCAAGGTCCCATTAGCCGAGGGTTATGGATTGACTGAGACTTCTCCTTTGCTTTGTTGCAATCCAATTGATGATACGGAACGTATCGGAACCATAGGATTACCAGCTCCAAGTACTGATATTAAGATTCTTGATGATATGGGTAAGGAGGTACCTGTTGGTGAATCCGGAGAAATTTGTGCCAAAGGCCCCCAGGTGATGAAAGGATATTGGGAAAAACCCGAGGAAACAGATAATGTATTTATAAACGGATACTTCAAAACCGGTGATATTGGATTCATTGATGAAGATGGATTTGTAAAAATTGTTGACAGGAAAAAAGAAATGATTAATGTGTCCGGATTTAATGTTTTTCCAAATGAAATTGAAAATGTAATTTCCGCACATGAAAAAGTTTTGGAAGTAGGTGCGATAGGAATTAGTGATCCGAGATCTACAGAAAAAGTAAAAGTTTTTATTGTAAAGAAGGACGAATCATTAACTGAGGAAGAAATAATCAGTTATTGTAAAGAAAATATGACTGCATACAAAGTGCCCAAGGCGGTTGAATTCAGGAAAGAATTACCAAAATCCAATGTAGGAAAAATACTCAGAAGGATCTTGAAAGAAGAGGAGGAGGGAAAGGCTGTCTCTTAGACCGATTGGCAACGAAACTGACAGTCACGTGACATGCAAGTAAGTTTCATTTTAGTAGAGCCCGCTGTTCCGGAAAATATTGGCGCTGCTGCCAGGGCAATCAATACCATGGGTTTTACCGATTTGAGATTAGTTAATCCGGCTAATCACCTTGCTGATAAAGCCAAATGGCTGGCTCATGGTTCTATTGCAGTTCTGGAAAATGCACAACTATTCACAAGTTTTGAGCCTGCAGTTGCTGATTTGGATTTTATAATTGGTACAACAGCAAAAAAAAGGAGCAAAAAGCATGAATATTACCTTCCTGAAGTAGCGAAAGAAATCCTGTATACCAAAAGTGAAGTTATTTCAAAAGCTGGGATAGTTTTTGGCAGGGAAGAAAGTGGATTGAAAAATTGTGAATTGGCACAATGTGATATTGCATCCTCTATTCCTCTTAAAAATCAGTACCCTTCAATAAACCTTGCTCAGAGTGTAATGCTGTATGCTTACATTTTTTCTGAACTACCAAAAGAAACAGGGAAACATAAAACAGCAAAAAAAAATTTAACACCATTATATCGGGAACTAAAGGAAAACGCACAATCCATTCTGACTAAAATAAACATACAAAGAGATTCGGTGATATATGGAAGAATTATGGAAAGACTTGCCACCGCCAATGAAGATGATGTGCGATTATTTCTATCTTTTGCCAAAAATTTTAACCGGACATTTGAATAGAAGTTAAAATCCGGTATTTTTCGGGCTGTTCTAAAGTATATAAAATGGATATTATCATAAAATCAATAATTCTCTTTTCGACAATCATTTTGTTTTATTCATGTGCAAGTGATCCCGATTCCAGGGAGAAGGTTATCGATCCGGATTCGGATAATGGAGGCATCTTGTTGCCCGATAAATTTGGAGCAATAGTAGTGGCTGATTCATTAGGAAGGGGGCGGCATATTGTGGTGAACAATAATGGAGATGTTTATGTTCATTTGGCCAGGTTGACTGATGATGGTTTCGGTATCATTGCTATGCGTGATACCACTGGTGATGGACGAGCGGACATACAAGAAGGATTCTCGGGAGTAAATGGTACTGGTATTGAGATACATAATGGATTTTTGTACTATTCTTCAAGAACTGAAATTTACAGATCTCCGATGACTGAAGGAAGTTTATTGCCTTCAGATCAAATCGATACTTTGGTGCATATGGTGGATGGTGGGGGACATATGGAGAAGACGTTTACCTTTGATGGCGCAGGCAATATGTTGGTAAATATTGGATCCGAATCGAATGCATGCCAGGAGGAGAAGAGAACCAAAGGTTCACCTGGGATTGATCCATGTGTGGAACTGGAAACAAGAGCGGGCATCTGGAAATTTGATGATAGTAAGCTAAATCAAAAACAAGATCTGTCAAATCGGTATGCAACCGGAATCAGAAATGCTGTTGCCGTGAATTGGAATGCTGAAGTAGATAAATTGTTTGCATTGCAGCATGGCAGGGATGATCTGCACAGGTTTTGGCCGAATTATTTCACTGAAGAGCAAAATGTGGATCTTCCAGCCGAAGAATTTTTGGAAATTGAAGAGGGTGATGATTTTGGATGGCCATATTGTTACTGGGATCCTTTCAAGAATAAAAAGTATTTAAATCCGGAATACGGAGGTGATGGTATTAATACTACACGATGTGAAGGGATTAAAGAACCATTAATTGGATTTCCGGGTCACTGGGGACCAAATGATTTACTGTTCTATAAAGGCAACCTTTTTCCAGAGAAATATAAAAATGGCGCTTTCATTGCTTTTCACGGATCCTGGAACCGGCTTGGTCATGAACAGGCAGGGTATAATGTAATCTTTGTTCCTATGAAAGATGGCAAGCCTTCTGGTAATTGGGAAATATTTGCGGATGGATTTAAAGGACCTAAACCGCTAGAAAGTCCTGGTGATGCCATATTCAGGCCATGTGGTTTGTCGGAAGGCCCTGATGGATCACTTTATGTTGTTGATTCAAATATTGGCCGAGTATGGCGGATTATGTATTATCCAAAGGGGATTAAAAAAACAGTGGCCTCTGAAACAGCGATTATGCCAGCTGAATCAGAGGAGACTAATTTTGAGGTTAGTGAAGCTCTGATGGCCGGAAAGACAGTTTATGATAGTTATTGTTTACCCTGTCATATGAGCAACGGAAAAGGAGCGCAGGGTATGAATCCTCCACTTACTGGTACCGAATATGTCCTGGGCGATAAAGAACGGTTGATAAAGGTAGTACTTCAAGGATTAAGTGAGCCTATTGAAATTCAGGGAGAAATTTATCAAAATGTCATGGCATCCCATTCATTTCTCTCCGATCAGCAAATTGCTGATGTGTTGACATTTGTCCGCCAAAGTTTTGGTAATGATGCCAGTGCAATAAGTACTGAAGAAGTAAGAAAAGTACGTGCTTCCATTGATTGATATACATGAAGCTTTTTGATCTTAATGGAAAAATTGCGCTTGTAACAGGCAGTACAGATGGATTAGGTAAAGCCATTGCAGAAGGATTAGGCAAAGCCAATGCTACAATTATCATAAATGGCAGATCTTCCATGGAAAAGGTAAGCCGTGTAGTGGATGAATGTAAACATAAGGGAATTACCTGTTATGGCTACATGTGTGACGTGACGAATGAAGAACAGGTAGTTGAAATGGTAAATAAGATCCACAAGGATATTGGTCCCGTTGATATTTTGATTAATAATGCGGGTATCAACATCAGATGGCTACTGGAAAACATGCCCGCAGAAAAATTCAAAAGCAACATAGACCTCAATCTATTAGGGCCATTCATTGTCTCAAAGGTTGTTGCGAAACAAATGATAAAACGTACTACAGGTAAAATCATTAATATTTGTTCCATGATGAGTGAGTTGGGCAGGAATTCGGTAGGAGCTTATGCTGCTTCCAAGGGAGCATTAAAAATGCTCACCCAAAATATGGCAACCGAGTGGGCAAAATACAACATCCAGGTGAATGGTATAGGTCCCGGATATTTTGCTACAAAACTTACCGCCCCTTTGAGGAGTGAAGAAAATCCGTTTAATGATTTTATTATCAGCAGGACACCTGCCGGCCGATGGGGGGATCCTGAAGAATTGGTTGGCGCTGCGGTATTTTTGTCATCGAAGGCAAGTGATTTTGTCAATGGTCATGTGTTATATGTTGATGGAGGCATTTTGGCCACAATAGGGAAACCTGCAGACGAAATTTGAGTTTATTCGAATATGATCGTTTTGTTGTTGTACACAAAAACCCGGTCATCGAATACTAATTTTAAAGCATTGGCAAGAACTATTTTTTCAACATCTCTTCCGGCTTTCGCCATCATTGAAGCATCATTTTTATGATTTGTATGAATGACATCCTGTATGATGATTGGCCCTTCGTCCAGGTTGTCACTGACAAAATGTGCAGTTGCCCCAATTAATTTTACACCCCTGTTATATGCCTGCGCATATGGTTTGGCCCCTATAAATGCCGGCAAGAATGAGTGATGGATATTAATGATCCGGTCATTAAAATATTTGGTAAAATCCTGAGTAAGTATGCGCATGTACTTCGCCAGAACCAGGAATTCCGGATTATATTGATTCAGAATGCCTAATATTTTTTCTTCGTGTTCTTTTCTGTCTACACCTTCGGCAGAAACATGATAAAAAGGGAGCTCAAATCGTTCACAAAAATCTTTTAAATGGTCGTGATTACTAATGATAGCCTGAATGTTCGCTTTGAGCTCTCCAAAGTGGTGCCTGACAAGTAGATCTCCTATGCAATGGTACTCTTTGGTTGCGAAGACAATAATATCTTTTTTCTTTTTTTCATGAAGCTGAATATGAGCGTTATCTGGCAGGATGGCAGTTAATTTATTATATACTTTAGCTCTATTGAGCTGGCCAACAACCTCTGATCGCATGAAAAAATGATTATTCACATGATCAACAAATTCCTCGTTTTCAATAATGTTTAATCCAAATTCAAAAAGAACACCTGAGATTTTATGAACAAGACCCTTTTGATCCTGGCAATCAATTTTAAGTATATACTGCATTAAAAAATATTTGTGCCGACAAATTAGTTTTTATAAAGTAAATTTCTGTCGAAATGTGTCCCTTTTTCTATTGCTTTGGAAATTTTATCAACCACCTCCTTGAGCTCAGTGGATGATTTTTTCAAATGAAATATAAGCGGATCCGAATCACCGGAATTATCATTATCCAGTAACTGCACAAGTCCCAGAATACTACAAAGCGGACCGCGTAACAGATGTGCATTTATATATGCATACTCTGAGAGTTGTCTGTTTTGAAACTCCAGGTTTTGAGTTCGTTCTTTTACTCTGCTTTCCAGGTTAAGGTTAATACTGCGTATTTGTTCATTACTATTCTTCAACTCATCATTGATAGATTCAATCTCCCTGCGTTGTTGAACCAACAATTCATTTTGTTTTTCGATCTTCAGAAGATTATTTTTTAAGTCAATATTCAAGGCTTCAATCTCATTCTTTTGATGCTTAATTTGCGTAATATCCTGAGCAACAATCATAACTTTTATCGGTTTTCCTTTCTCATTTAGTATTGGGAAAAAGTTTTCTTTTAGCCAGAATACATTATCCTCTACCTGCAGCATTATTTCATAGCTATAATTTTGACCTTCTATTAGCCCCTGCCACATCGTTTCAAAATCAGGATTTCCGTCAAAATTTAACCTGATCTTGTGCATAATATCATTAAAGGTTTTACCTATTATTTCCTCCTCACTGAGATTCAGGATTTTAAGCGTTTCGGGGCTTATCTTTATAAATCTGCCTTCCAGGTCTACCTCACCTACCAGTAGCTGAGTGCTATATACTGCATCCAATATACTGCGATTTTCAGCTTCCCTGCTGGCCAGATTGTTTTGAGTAGTGGTCAGTTTTTCAATCAGCGTATTTAGTTCATCCTGAACGACAAGTAATTCCCTGTTTTTAATCTCAATAAATTCCCGCTGGGCGGTGATTTCTTCTTTTTGTTGTACCAGTTCTTCGTTCTGAGTAATTATCTCATTATTTTTACTTTTCAATTCCCTGTTGATTGAAGATATTAGTTCGTTCCTATTTTCAAGTTTTTTCAGTACGTTTTCTTTTGCCTGTTGGAATACCATTGATAAGACCAATATAATTCCGGTTAAGCCATTATAAACTCCTGCATAAAACCAGGGCTCAAATTGCTTATCATAATGTACAATCACGTTGGAGCTATCTTTTGTGAAGTAGGCAAATGCAAAAACAGCTATAAAACATAATGCTAACCAAATGAAAGAGGCTTTTTGATTGAGAAGCAAATTTGCAGATAAGGGGATTAATGCAAGCCATGGTAAAATACTGGAGTAAATCAATCCTGAATAATACACAAGAATAACAGCTGAAATATAGCTTAGAGCCAAATACAGAGAAGCAATTGTATTGATTGAAATTGTAATTCGAAGCAAAAATGTTAGTCCAAGAAATAAAATAGCCAGTGCCGACATGATCATTACTGATGGTTGGAAATGGATCAAACTGGCTATGATTACGTAGAGCAACGAAAATAATGCCGTTATTACACAGAAATTAAATGTTAAACGCGCGCGTAAATATTGAATATAATCCAAATGCCGATACTTGAAAAGAAAATAATTGTAAAATTTTTCCATGGGCATTCTTGCTCGATTTCCTCAAAAAGTCAACTTATTAATATTTTTGATACAAAAAACAATAATAAATAACGAATTCAAAAAGGATAGTATTTATAAGATCTTAAATGTCAGTTATGATTGTAAAATTAACATATTTTTACTCAATTATATAAATAATTTTTATTCATGTTGATTTGATTTATTAATAATTGCCCATACTATGCCGAATTAGTTTTGTCTTCAGGTGACTTTTTTTTAAATAGCGATTTATAAAAACGTGTAGAAGTGAAGAGGTTTGTCATAATATTTGTTATAGTTCAATTATTGCTCATATCCCGGTCATTTTCCCAAGAGCCAAGGAAATACAATAGTGCAGAGATCCAACTAAAATTACAAAAACTGAAAGTACTGGGAAATGTTCTATATGTCGCCGCTCATCCTGACGATGAAAATACCGGATTGATTACCTATATGGCCAATGAAATAAAAGTGAATACCGCTTATTTCTCGTGTACCAGGGGAGATGGTGGTCAAAATTTAATAGGTCCGGAAATACAAGATGAACTTGGTGTCATTCGAACTCAGGAACTATTAGCAGCACGACGCGTTGATCATGGTGAGCAGTTCTTTAGCAGGGCAGTCGATTTCGGGTATTCCAAACACCCGGAAGAGACCTTTACCATCTGGGACAAAGAAAAAGTATTAGGCGATTTGGTGTGGGTAATTCGCAAATTCAAACCTGATATTATCATTACTCGATTTAATCCTGTTCCCGGAACAACACATGGTCATCATACAGCATCTTCCATTCTTGCCAATGAAGCATTTGAAATAGCCGGAGATGAGACAAAATATCAGGAGCAGTTATTATATGTCACACCATGGTCGCCAAAATCACTTTATTGGAACACTGCGCCCTGGTATAGGGATCCATATCAAAAAGAAGAATCTGCATTAATCAGTGTAAATATTGGTGAGTATAATACGCTGCTCGGTATGTCATACTCCGAAATATCTGCACTGAGCAGAAGTAATCATAAAAGTCAGGGATTTGGAGCCACCGGATCGCGGGGTGAGCGATTGGAGTATTTGCAGTACGAAAAAGGTGAAAAAGCTGGTGACAATATTTTTGATGTGGTTGATATAAGCTGGAACAGGATAGAAGGCTGTGAAGATATTGATCAGCAAATAGATCATATTATCAAAGCTTTTGATCCTACAAGTCCGGCTGGTATTTTAGTTGGTTTGCTTGAATTGCGTGAAAGGATCAACAACATACCGGATGAATATTGGAAGGAAAAGAAAATTGACGAGATCGATGAAATTATATATGCAATTACCGGACTTTATTTAGAAATAAAAGCAACTGATTATACTGCTTGTCCGGGACAGGAAATCAATTTGGAAATAGAAGCTATAAACCGATCGGATGCAAACATCAAATTGAAACAGGTGAGATATTCATCGTTAGGTATAGGATCAACCTATAATGTCGAGTTAAAAGACAATGAAGTACAGGCATTTAAGGCCAGCATTTCGATTCCACAAAATGTGCCATATTCACAACCATATTGGCTGGTTAATGAGCATGGATTAGGGATGTTTGAAGTCCCTGATCAGCAATTGAGAGGCCTGGCAGTAAATGGGCCAGCCATATCAACAGAATTTATACTTGATATTGATGGCACAGAAATTAGTTTTACAAAACCGGTAATCTATAAAAAAAATGATCCTGTGAGAGGGGAGGTTTATAGGCCGTTTGTTATAGCTCCGCCTGTCTACGTAAATATATCCGGAAGCGTTATGATTTTTACTAATCATGCAAATCAGGAAGTAACGGTGGAGGTTAGAGCCGGATTGGATGAGTTGAGTGGTGAATTAAAATTGGAATTGCCTGATACATGGAAAATCGAGCCTGCTGCTTATGTTGTTCAATTGGCAACTAAAGGGGAAATAGGAGCCTACCAATTTAAAGTTACTCCTCCTGGCAAAGCAGAAATCGCTGTGGCGAAAGCAATTGTTGAAATAGATGGCAAGCGGTACAATCACAGTTTCACTGAAATTAATTATGATCATATACCAGCCCAACTATTATTTAATAAGGCAGAGGTAAAATTTGTGAAGTTGGGTTTAAATAAAGGCAATGAAAAAATTGGGTACATAATGGGTGCCGGGGATAATATTCCTGATAACCTTCAACAGATTGGGTACAACGTCACCATGATAAATGATTTGGATTTTAACGAACAAACGCTTGATCGATTTAATGTCATTATCCTTGGTATAAGGGCATTGAATACAGTGGATCGATTGAAATTTGATATGGCAAATCTCATGGGTTTTGTTCAGCGAGGAGGAACATTGATTGTGCAATACAATACAAACTTTCGAATGGTTACCGATCATTTTTCTCCATATCCGATTCAGCTGTCAAGAGAACGAATTACTGTAGAAGAAGCTCCGGTCAAGATATTGAATGCAGACCATCAGGTGATGAATTATCCTAATAAAATTGGACAGGATGATTTTAAGGATTGGGTGCAGGAAAGAGGGCTTTATTTTCCCTCGAGTTGGTCGGACGAATTTACTCCAATTCTTTCCAGTCATGATCCGGATGAACAGCCCTTAGATGGCGGACTACTTATTGCACAATATGGTGAGGGGTACTATGTCTACACTGGCTATTCATGGTTTAGGGAATTACCAGCCGGTGTTCCGGGGGCTTACCGCATTTTTGTGAATATGCTGTCATTGGGCAATAGCAAGCATTAGCAGATAAAATTATTTTATATTTACGGTCTTAAATTGGTGGATCATTATATGGAATTTCAATAATTAATATTTTGATAATGAGGGAGAAAGAGTACCAGCTCTTAATTTTTTATGGATCGTTTTTGGATGCAAATTATTGGAAAGAAATTTCTTATATCCTCGATTCTTTGAATAAATGTATCATCCGGATGGCGATCACAGGATTCCAATCTCATTATGGTCTACAATTATTAAAATATGAATAATAGATTTGTGTTTGTATCAGGCGCTGCTGGTGGAATTGGCAAAGTCACATCTGAATATTTAGCTGATTCCGGATTCAATGTTTTTGCTGCGGATATGAATAAGGAAATATTCAACATATTTTTTTCTGAAAATATAATACCGCTTCAAGTAGATATAACGGATAAATCAAGTATTAAACGTGCCCTGATGCAGGTGCAATCTAACACCAATCAACTTTGCGGACTTATCAATATTGCAGGTATTTTTGATCAGTTCCCATTAGTTGAAGCTTTTCATGATGCTTTTGAAAAATTAATCCGCACCAACCTGACAGGCCATCAGTTAATAACCAACACGTTATTCCCATTGCTTTATCAAGGCCATGGAAGAGTAATTAATATGAGTAGCGAAACGGTAATGGCTCAAATGCCTCTCCAATCATATGCATTTTCTAAGAAGCTATTTGATGGCTGGAATACACAGCTACGCATGGAGCTTAATCTTCTCAATATGAAGGTTATTGCCATCCGGGCAGGGGGACATGTGACGCCCTTTATTGACATGTCAACAAAAGTGATTGGTGAGATTGATGAAAAATCGCTATATAAAAATTTAATGGGGCAAATAAAAATACGGGGACAGCATATATTAAAAAAAACCAAAGCTGATCCAATAGATATTGCCAGTAAAATTTATCATGCACTTACAGCGTCTAATCCTAAAAGTATATATAATGTAAATGTGAGTTTGCTCTTCAGAATTTTGGCCATGATACCTTCCGGGATACGTGAATCAATGATCAACCTTCAGCTAAAAAAATGGATGTGATGGCTGTAGTGAATCAAATTAAAATGCCCCAGGAATACTCATGAGGCATTTTATATGAATTTTATCCGTTTAGTTCCAGGGCACGAAACCTGACGGGTAGTAATTGATACCCATTGCTTCAAACCTTTTGCACTGGTTTCCAAGACGAACTTTAAACTCTTCCCAATTTCTATTTGATTTATCAGTCCAACCAATTTCAGCATGGCATACAACCCTGGGAAATACCATATATTCAATTTCTTCCAGGTTGGTGATGGTCTCTGACCAAAGTGGTGATTCAATTCCCAGTATGTTTTCTTTGCCAATGCCGGCTACTAATGAAGCAGGATCCCAGTTATAGGCTTCGTCAACTTCAATATAAGCAGCCCAATGCAATCCCCATTGGGTTGTAGAATCATATTGCATGTCCAAATAGGTTCTGGTTGCAGGCGACATCAAGACCTTTGCATCTTGTTCCACACCTTTCAATGCATTATCAGCCTCTGCCCAATACTGTACTGTTGTATTTGGGAGCAAGGTTGCATTCGCAATCTCATCCCAGCCAATTACTTTTTTATTGTACTTGGAGACAATTCCCTGAACCTTGTTGACAAATGGAATATAATCTTCAAGGGGAGTGACATGAGATTCATCGCCTCCAATATGAAAATATGGCCCAGGTGTGATCTCAGAAAGCTCTCTGACCACATCATCAATAAACTGATAGGTCACCTCCTTATCTGTACATAATGTGCTGAATCCAACTCGGGTACCGGTATATAGATCAGTGGCTTTTCCATCACAATTCAATTCTGCATAAGAGGACAAAGCTGCATTGGTGTGTCCGGGCATATCAATTTCCGGGATAATGATCATATATCTATCTTTTGCATAGTTTACTATTTCCGCATATTCTTCCTGGGTATAAAATCCGCCTTCGCCACCACCAACTTGCGTACTGCCACCATGCTCGGTTAAATTAGGCCATGATTTTATTTCAATTCTCCAGCCTTGATCATCAGATAAATGAAGATGTAAAGCGTTGAATTTATATGCTGCCAGGTAATCAATATATTGTTTAACGTCCTTAACCTGGAAGAAGTGCCTGGCGACATCCAGCATTGCTCCGCGATAACCGTAAACTGGCTTGTCAGTAATTTTTCCGGTTGCTATTTCCCATGGGCCTTCCTGTAAGTCGTTGCTTTCAACTTGGGCAGGTAGTACTTGCCGAAGAGTCTGAACTCCTCGAAACACTCCTTCAGGAGTCTGTGCAGCAATCGTTACCAGATCTTCAGTGATTTCCAATTCGTACCCTTCATTGCCTAGATCAGCATTATCCGATGAAAGCACTAAATAAATGTTACCACTTCCTGGTTGTTGGCTAACAGATTGAATTGGTAAGCTAAAACCAGTAGAAGGCCTCAGTTTATCAGCTAAATATTGGGCAACACTACCCATTTCTTCTGAAGATCCCTCGTAACAAATACCAGATTTCTCGGATAGTAAAAATGAGCTATTGGTTGCGATCACCGATGTTGGTTTTGGAATTATGGACTCTTTCAACAAATCTTTAGGAGTTGGCGAAGAACAGGAAAAAAAGAAAATCAATGCAATTAAAATAATGCTTATACTGTATTTCATAACAATGTTCATTTTGTGAAAAAATAGATGATAAAGCTAAAAATGCCTTTTTTTGTGCAAATTGAGAAATTTTAAAATGTCAAAAAAATATTTGTGATGAATTTGCAGAATGGCGCGATAAAGTAAATCCAATGTAAACAAGGTGCAAATCCCTGGTCTGTTTTTCTAATAACTTTTAGAAACAATTCTTGGGGACATATGGAGATATAGAGACTCTTTATTGCTATATTCAACTATCGAATTATGATACTTTTTAAATTGAATAAATACAGCTATCGACATGTTTTATTTGCCATTTTAATCCTTTGCATATTTTCCATAAATCAGCTTAAAGGTCAAACATTTTATTCCGGAGCAGAGGCTGGAATTTTCTTTGAAGGTATTCCAGAGAATTTTAAAATGCAGATAAGAAATGCTTTGCCAAAACAAGCATATGCAAATCCGAAAAAGCAAAGGAAGTTGTTGGTTGTGAATTATAATATCCGTGATAAAAAGATAACAAATGGACATGCATCGATCCCCTATGCTAATTATGCCATTTATCAAATGGGTGAACAAACCGGAGCTTTCCAAACCTTTTTCAGTAATGATACACTTGTTTTTGCGAAAGAAATATTGGTCCAGTTTGATGCGATTGTCCTGAATAATACGGTTGGTGTCCTTTTTGAAAATAAAGACACCAGACAGCATTTATTGGATTATATATATGGAGGTGGCGGTATTATGGGGATTCATGCTGGAGCCGGTGCTACCTTTGTCCAATACCCGGTTTATGACCAGTTCCCGGAGTTTGGTGAAATGATGGGGGCCTATGAAAATTATGGGCATCCCTGGAAAACCCATGAGTGGATCAACATAAAAGTTGATGAAATAGAACACCCGATAAACCAGGGCTTTGAGCATCCGGATTTTGATATCAATGATGAAATCTTTCAATATACCGATCCCTATTCCAGGGATCATCTAAGGGTTTTGATTTCTGTAAATACAGAGAAAACAGATATGAGTCATGAAAGGTATTTTGTGCCGGAAAGGGAAGTGGATGAGGATTTTGCTGTCAGCTGGCTTAAATCTTATGGTAGGGGAAGGGTGTTTAATACCGGTCTTGGTCATCACCCGCATATCAGCTGGGATTTACGCATTCTTGATTACAATTTTCGGGCATTCCAGTTTATTTTAGGTGATCTTCCTGCCCCAACTACGCCAAGTAATAGGCTTACAGCTGCAATTTTAGCTCAGGAAAAACTGAGCTGGAGGCTGGGACTTGCAGCATATTCATTCAAGGATAATACATTATTTGAAACAATTGATAAGGCGGCAGAATTAGGTATCTGGTATCTCGACGGACTGAATGTACAAAAGGTAAGTACAGAAATTGATAAACAATTTGATTACCATTTATCCAAAGATGAATTGTTGGAAATACGCAAAAAACTGATTGATAAAGGGATTTCCATCACCAACTATTATATCCATGATATCCCCGGTGATGAAGCAGAATGCAGGAAAATATTTGAGTTTGGCAGGTACATGGGAATAGAAACATTCATTTCAGAACCGAAAGTTGAGGCATTGGATTTGATCGAGAGGTATTGTATTGCTTATGATATAAAACTTGCCATCCATAACCACGGGAAAGACATATCTCCGGTTTACTGGGATCCAAAATTATTGTTGAAAACAATAGAAAACAGGAGCGACCTGATTGGTGCATGTGGTGATGTTGGGTACTGGACAAAAAATGGAATTGATCCGATAAAAGCGATTGAATTACTGGGGGATCGTCTGATCACTATCCAGGTGCATGATTTAAATGATACCTCAAAAGAAGGCCATGATGTTCCTTGGGGCACTGGAATCAATAACTTAAGTGCACTATTTTCTGCCATGGCTGGCCAAAATTTGAAACCCACATTGATTGGACTGGAATTTTCATATAATTGGGGAAAATCAATGCCGGATATCATAAAAAGTAAAACATTTTTTGACCAGGCAATAATCCGATTAGCCATAGCTAAACCTTAATGAATCATGGGGAATAAATTAAAAAGAAGATCATTTTTAAAAAAATCTATTGCCTCTGTCACCGGTGCAGTAATAGTTCCAACGATAATACCATCTTCCGCTTTAGGATTAAATGGAAAAACAAGCCCATCGAATAAAATCAATATGGGATTTATTGGTACTGGAGGAATGGGCACTGGTCATGTACAACAATTTCTAGAATACGAAGACGTTGTCGTGCGTGGAATTTGTGATGTGCGTGATGAGCATAGTATGAACGCCAAAGAAATTGTGGACACAAAATATGGCAATAAGGATTGCACATTACATCGCGATTTCAGGGAGTTTCTCTCGCGAAATGATATTGATGCCGTACTTATCGCCGTCCCGGATCACTGGCATGCGCTTATTGGCATAGAAGCGGCCAGGCAACTCAAGGATATGTATTATGAAAAGCCATTAACCCGATATTTCAATGAGGCCAAAGCTGTTCGGGATGCAGTCAATCGATTTGGTGTGATATTTCAACATGGAACCCAACAGAGGTCTGATGAACGTTATCGCCAGGCATGTGAGCTTGTACTCAATGAACGAATTGGCAAACTGGAAAAGGTTATTGTTGGATCAGCAGGCTACAGCCAGGTACCCATTCAACCAGAACAGCCTGTTCCGGACGGATTTGACTATAATATGTGGCTGGGACCGGCACCTGTAGCTCCTTTTACCAAAGTAAGGTGTTCCAGGCATTTTACCCTGATCTATGATTATTCTCTAGGATGTATTTCCGGCGCCTATGGCATCCACGATATCGATATTGTGCAATGGGCACTCAATGCTGATAACAGCGGGCCAACAGAGGCTGAAGGTTCCGGAGCAATTGCTGAGGATGGATTATTTGATACGATTAAGGAATGGGAAACCATTCATTTGTATGCCAATGGCGTTAAGTTGATTTATACTGATCACATTTCGGCGCGAAAAAACCATCCTGAGTATAAACTTCCCATCATGGGTATTGTGTTTATTGGCAGTGAAGGTTGGATTTCTGTTTCACGCCAATCCATCGATGCATTTCCAAAGTCTGTACTAACGAGTGTGATTGGGCCAAACGAGATCAGGCTTCCAATAAGCAATGATCATAGGAGAAACTTCCTTGATTCAGTTAAAACAAGACAGCAACCTATGTGCCCTGTGGAGATAGCCGCCAGATCAGATGCTGTTTGCCATCAGGCGGATATTGCCATTCGATTAGGGAGAAAAGTATATTGGGATCCTTCAACGGAGCAGTTTAAAAATGACGAGGAAGCCAATCGCATGCTAACTGGTGCCATGAGAAGTCCCTGGACATTATAGATTAACAGATTTAATATTCATTCATTGATTTATCAACTTAGTCGTGAAGCAACTTTTTTACAAATTCATTTCCCCGATTTTCATATTATTTATTTTTAGCCAGGGGCTTAATTTTTCTTGTGTTAGTGATAATCCTTCAAAGATTTTTGTCAAAAAGGTTAAGTCCATTCTAGAAAAAGTATCGACATATAAATATGGCGAAAGCAGGAGCTGGTTGCAGGAGTATAATGATATCATGGCAGAAGTATATAATATGCCAGATGTTTATGAGGATGTTGAAAAGTTGATGCTCAATGTATTAAAATCTAAGGCGTCATATGATGCCAAGTTACTTGTATGTAAATCGCTGAGCACGTTTGGGGGGGATGCCTCAATTCCAGTCTTGGAAAAACTATTGAAAGATACGGCAACTTCACACATGGCTTTAATTGCATTTACCACTATCCCCGGGGAAAAAATTGATGAGATCCTGATAAATGCTTTGGCGGAAGTTGGCCATGATCAGCTCATTGGTATAATTAATTCCCTGGGAATCAGGAGAAGTGCATCAGCCATAATGCCATTAAGTAAATATTTACAAGATGAAAATCACCAGATAGCCTCTGTTGCAATAAAAGCGCTTGGTTCGATTGGTGGGGAAGAAGCTGCTCACCTGCTTTTTGATGCTTTTTTAACGAATGATGTGGAACACAAATGGGAAATGGCCGAAGCCCTTCTGAAATGTACGGTTGGCTTAAGTCCTGACCTTCAAATGAATTACTATAGAGAAATTTACAATGGCGATCCTCAAATATCAATCAAATTTGCTGCGTTCAAAGGAATTGTTGAATGCACTGACGAAAATGAAAGATCAGGATTCCTATTGCAAACACTTAATTCTTCAGCTCAGGAATTCCAGGAAGCATTGATGCCTTTAATAAGGTCTTTACCAGGAAGTGCGGATATGAATGAATATGTTGAATCTATCACTTCTTTTCCGGAGACTATTCAGGGACAATTAATGTTGGTAGTTTCTGACCGTAAAGACAGATCTGTGCGTCCTTTAACCTTAGTCTGGATTAAAGATATAAAACCCGAAAAACGTATAATCGGATTGAAATGCCTGAAAAATGTTTCCGGGCCCGGTGACATCCCCTTGTTGGCAGGTATTGCTGCAAGAAGTTCAGGAGAGGAGAAGGAACTTGCTCGGGAATGTTTGTATTGGATGGAAGGGGAAGATGTGAATTCTTCAGTATTAAGTACTTTAAAAAATTCTGGTGATGTGATCAAGCCTGAGCTGATCCGTTGTGTTGGATATCGAAAGATTGAAGAGGGGAATGTGCTTGTACTTGATTTTTTGAATAGTAATAATTCCAAAATTCGTAGAGAGGCCATAGAAACATTGGGAAAGATTGGGATAAAGGATGATCTGCAAAAGATGGTTGATTGGGTTGTTCAACAGGCTAATAAATCTGAATTGGAATTGATCATAGGTGCTGTCACAAACATTGCGCTCAACTTTGAGATTCAGGATGAAGCAATTGAACTGATAGGTAATAAGCTAATGAAAACAACGAGTGAATTGCCTCAACTTGTTTTTATCGAAGTTCTGGGAAATATTGGTGGAGATCATGCATTACGGATTATTCATCCTTATGTGATGAGTGAAGATCAAAACATTCAATTTACGGCATTAAAAGTGTTTTCATCCTGGGAAAATGATTTACCATTACAAGATTTGGAGATGATTATACAATCGGAGGTACCTCAAAGGAATCGTTCGCAAGCCATTGCCGGTATTACGTATCTGGTACAAAATTCAACTGACCTAAATCAGGATCAAAAATCAACCAAACTTGAAAATGCTTATGCATATGCTCAAAATGATCAGGATAAAAAGATCATAATTAATGGAATTTCCAGAATCGAATCACTGAAAGCACTGGATTTTGTGATAAAACAATTAAATGATCCGGGTATAAAAGAGGAAGTTCATGAGGCTGTAATAAGAATTGCCGGTAATTTGAGGAGTTATCATCAGAAGGAAATTCAGCACAGGATGGACTCATTGTTGGAAAATACAGATAACGAAGAGTTTAAAGAAAAAATAAACATCCTGCAAAAAAGTATGGATATATAGAAAACAAGCTTTCATTACAAATTGATAGTTTTTTTTTAACTTCTTATCTTGTTAATTCCGGAACATTGGAATAGATTAAATCCCAAGCCAGCTGTGTTATAAGGATAATTGCATAATTAAGGAGGAAGTGAACGAATGATCTCTTTAGTTCAGAAAATTTTCGAATAACATAAAATAGTTGGTTGTATCAATTATTTTTGTTCAAATCGAAGCGAATCTTGAAACCGATCCATAAACCAATAAACTTCTTAATTTTATGAAATATTTGTACCTATCAATACTTGCATTGATCATTCTGTTCTCTTGCGAAACAAGACAGCAGGGTGAAGGACCTCAAAAAAATGGTAAGCAAAGTCCAAATCCACCAGCGGAAGGATTTGATGTCACCGGATCTGATCCAAAGGCAATTGAAATCGCTGATAAAGTAATGGAAGCAATGGGCGGGAGAAAAAACTGGGACAATGAACGATATTTTACCTGGAATTTTTTTGGTTCGCGAACCTTGTGGTGGGATAAACTTAATGGGGATGTCCGAATACAAATGCATAATCCGGACAGTACCATAATTCTTGTTAATATTTTTAATAAAACAGGGAGAGTTTTTTCTCAAGGGGCAGAGTATACCCAACCTGATTCTGTAACCAAATATGTAAAACGAGGTGAAGGTATTTGGATTAACGATGCTTACTGGTTGTTTATGCCTTTTAAATTGAAAGATACAGGAGTTACCATTACTTATGTTCGGGAAGACACGACACAAAATGGAATTTTGTCGGATGTGCTGCAATTAACTTTCAGGGATGTTGGCAATACACCACAAAACAAATATCACATTTGGGTGGATCGGTCGGATAATCTGGTGAAGCAATGGGCATTTTATAGGGAAAATGACATGTCGGAACCTAACTTTATCACGCCCTGGGTGGGGTATGAAAAATACGGATCTATCTTATTGGCTGGTGATCGCGGACAGCGGAAGATTACCAACATAGAAGTACCTGAATATATGAATGAGTCTCAGTTTAGGGATTTTTAATTTTGCAGTAAATTATTTTTTATACTGATCGTTTATTTTTTTGGAGGAAAGTATCTTTTGAATCATTTTTTACATAGAGTAATACTATTTTTTTTGACCTGTACCTTGTTTCTGGAATTGGGATATGCCCAGAACATCTACATCAATGAAATACAATCTTCAAATGTGTCAACCATATTTGATCATACTGGAAATACACCCGATTGGATAGAAATTTATAATGCTGGAGCATCAATCATCAATCTTGAGAATTATGGACTTACAGATGTGGATAGTCTTCCACTGAAATGGACTTTCCCCTCAATAGAATTGGCTCCCGGCAGCCATGTTTTGGTGTTTGCATCAGGCTTAGATCTTAAGGAGCCCTATCTTTTTTGGGAAACCATAATTGATATCGGTGATGATTGGAAATATCTTGTGCCGAGATCAGAACCGCCTTCCTCATGGAAAGACATCGATTTTGACGATGATAGCTGGAAGTCAGGGAAGAGTGGTTTCGGTTATGGCGATGGAGACGATTCTACAGAGATTGAGGCCACTATGTCCGTATTCCTCCGAAAGACAATAACCGTTACCAAAATAGATGATATCAAGCAAGGTTATCTGCATATAGATTTCGATGATGCCTTTGTGGCCTATCTTAATGGCGAAGAAATTGTCCGATCAAATATTGGGATGCCGGGAATTCCACCAGCATTTAATACGCCGGCGGATAATTATGATCATGAAGCGTCACTATACCAGGGAGGTTCTGCTGATGAATTTTTTATCCCTAGTATTTCTGATTATTTAGTTGAGGGCGAAAATGTACTGGCAATCCAGGTTCATAATCATAGTACCGGTTCATCAGACCTTACGGCAATCCCGATATTTACATTAGGACATACCGTAAAGCCAGGATATCCGATCTCGATTTCCGGATACATTGATTTGGTACCCATTGGTTTGCATACCAATTTTAAGATCGCCTCTGCTGGGGAACACTTGTTTTTAAGTGATCCTAATGGAATCCATCTGGATTCTGTTTTTTCTGATCAAATTCCAGTTGATATTTCTTTTGGAAGACAACCGGATGGGAGTTCAAATTGGGTATTTTTTGATGCGCCAACTCCAGGTTCGATTAATAATTCTGTAGGATTTAATCCGGTTCCGGTATCACAGGTTCAGTTTTCAATTCCCGGAGGTCCTTATCAAACAGGTGTATCGCTCCAATTGGCTTCATTAAGTTCGGAAGACAGCATTTATTTTACGACAGATGGAAGTGATCCAACTAAAAATGATCAACTGTATATTCAGGAAATAAATATTAATAATACCACCACGGTACGTGCGCGAGTGATCAGGGAAGGGCATATACCTGGTAAAATATCCACACATTCCTATTTAATCAATTCAACTCCTACATTGCCCGTAGTATTTGTAACTACCGCTCCTCACAATTTATGGGATGAGGAATATGGTATGTATGTATTGGGTGATAATGCTTCCTATGAATTTCCACATTTTGGTGCCAATTTTTGGGAAGATTGGGAGCGTCCGGCTAACATCTCCATGTATTTACCTAATGGAAACCTGGCCTTTCAAATAGATGCCGGAATCAAAATATTTGGAAATTGGAGCAGGGGACATCCGCAAAAATCAATTTCCATCCATACCCATAAATCCATGGGAACCGATAAAATAAAATATAAAATCTTTGATGATCTTGATATTGAAGAGTTTAAGACCATTATTTTACGCAATTCAGGTAACGACTTCAATAATACCATGCTACGGGATGCCTTCTGCAATCGTGTAGTTTCAAGTCTGGGACTCGATCAGCAAGCATACCGTCCGTCTGTTGTTTATCTCAACGGTGAGTATTGGGGGATTCAAAATATTCGGGAGAAAGTAAACGAGGAATTCATAGCTGCTCACCATGGAATTGAAGAAGATAAAATCGATATTTTAGAAGGTAATGGTCAGGTAGTGCGTGGAAGTCCTGAACACTATGAAGCCATGATTGAGTATCTAAGCACCCACAACCTCGCATCAGAGGACAATTACATTCATGTTAAAAACCAGATGGACGTTGATAATTTTATCAAATATCAAATGACTGAAATTTTCATAGATAACCGGGATTGGCCAGGCAATAATATTAAGTGCTGGCGGGAACGGGAACCTTATGGGAAATGGCGCTGGATCATGTTTGACTCAGACTTCGGATTTAATACCTGGGCAACTGATAATCAATCCTTCAATACACTTGATTTTGCCCTCGAACCAAATGGTCCTGATTGGCCTAATCCTCCATGGTCAACCTTCTTACTTAGAAAATTATTGGAGAATACATCTTTCAGGTATGACTTTATCAATTGTTTTGCCGATAATCTGAATACCGTTTTCGAACCATCAGTAATGCATAATCATTTGAATAATATGATTAGTTTGATTGAACCAGAAATTCAGCATCATTTTACCAGGTGGGGCGGAAACATCGGATACTGGGATAATAGAATTTCTGCTATTAGGTCGTTTATTGATGAACGACAGGATTATGTTAGGGGACATATTCGCAATCAATTTGGTTTATCTGGTTTATACCAATTGAATGTCGACATCGAGGGAAATGGTCAAATTCAACTGAATACCATTAAATTAAGTGATTTTCCATGGAATGGTCTTTATTTTAATGATGTGCCCATAAACCTTGAGGCTATTCCTGATCCCGGGTTTCGATTTGTTGAATGGAAGGGAATTGAAACCAGTGATCGTGAAAGGTTAACCATTGATATGAATACAACTACTGATATTATTGCAGTATTTGAACAAGTTGATATTGATTACAACCAAGTGATAATTAATGAAATCAATTATAATTCCTCTGAATTGTTCGATGCCGGGGATTGGATAGAACTATTTAACGTGGGAGAATTTGATGTCAATCTTTCAGGATGGCTAATAAAAGATACTAATGATGAAAATTCCTTTGAAATTCCTGAAGGCACCATTATAGAAAGCCATCGTTTTCTTGTGTTATGCCGGGATACAAATAAGTTTTTATCTCATTTTCCATTAGTTGAGATCGTGGATGGTGAATTGAGTTTCGGCCTTAGTAGTAATGGAGATTGTGTAAGGTTGTTTTCAGACGAGGGAACTAAAATGGATGAGGTTTGTTATGAAAACAATATTCCCTGGCCTTCAGAAGCAAATGGATTTGGAGCTACCCTGGCGTTAGTTGATGCGTTTAGTAATAACGAACACCCGGCTAACTGGAAAGCATCCTTAATTCATGGCACTCCTGGCTCAAAAAATGATATTGTCACCGGTATATTTAATAATAAAGATACAGATTTACCTTCACTAAAAGTCTACCCAAATCCAATGGCAAAAACTGCAACTATTGAAATTTTAAATCCGACTGCAGAAGAATTTTCAATAAGCTTGTTTGATCTCGCCGGAAGAAGAAAAAATTTAATTCAAAACCATCCAATGACAGCCGATAAAAATCAAACCATTACTACTTACCTGAATAAAGACGAACATGGATTGCTGCCGGGCATATACATACTTTTAGTTGAATCAGGTAGTTTCAGAATGAATGCTAAAGTTTTGGTTCAGTAGAAAAAAATAGAGGCTAAAATAATTTTTTCCTTTTCTTTTTGGTCATACTTGCAATGCAGTTCTCAATATGTGCAAGATGGTGTTTCCCATGCCATGCATAAATTCCAACGTTTTCATCCAACCTGATTTCCTTTCCAGTTTCAGGGTGAATAAAACTCTTATGAAATTGTTCAATATCCATTGATCTCAAAAGCATAGTCCACCTGATATGAATCGCCTCCAGCAGTATGAGCGAAATTTCAATATTTCCATATTTTGCATCCTGAAGTTCCGCCCATCGATCTTCATGGTAAGCTTTAATTGTTGGTTTTTCTTCAGTTAGTGCCCAACGAAAACGGATATAACTGTTCATATGACTGTCAGGTATATGGTGAACGACCTGTCTGATGGTCCATCCATTTGGACGATATGCAGTATCTAATTGTTTTTCCTCTAAGTCTTGAACGGCATCCCGGATTTGATGGGGTAAAAACTCGATCTCATCAATCCAACGATTAATCGTTTCCGGTGTAATTCGTTCTGGTTTTTGAAATTTACCGATTGGGTATTTTAATAATTCTAAATCCAAAATATGCTTATTATTTTTTTTTAAAAATTGTTTTTTACACGGTTCTACAAAAAAAACCTTATAAACAATACTATCAAAGTTTTATGAAAATGTTCTTCTTGTATAGAATATATGCTGGTATGTAGCAAATCAGAATAAATATGATTGCATAACACAAAGAAGCTAATTTTGGTTCAAAACCAATTCCTGTCAGTCCGTCCATGACAATTGAATTAAAGGAATACCCGCTTATTTTCACTCGATTAAATAAGCTTGGGAGCATTCCGGCAATCACATAAATTGTGATCGCATTAGCACCAAATATACGCCCCATCCGGGTCCAGCCTTTTATTTGGAGAACATCAACAATAAACATACTTACTGCGAGTGTCATGGCGGCAGCACCAGATGTATATAGCACGAATGAACTTGTCCATAAATTTTTATTAATCGGGAAAAACCAATCCCATGCACCACCGGCTATAAATGAAAAAAATCCGATTGTAAACATCCAAATAATTTTTCGATCAAGTGATTGGTTGCCTATAATTAAAACACCAGCGAGCATGCCGGTTATACCAGTTACAATTGCAGGGAAAGTGCTAAACAATCCTTCTGGATCCCAGGTGCCTTGCCACATTCTTCCCGGTAATAAAATGCTATCAATCCATGCTGCAATATTTTGTCCAGGTTCCAGACTTGGCATGCCCAGCCCGGGAACAGGGACAAATGCCATAATTATCCAGTACAGCAATAAAATAATCGCCCCGATTTTTGCTAATGTCTTCCAGTTGGAATTTAAATAAAGAAAAGAACAAACAAGAAATACTATCGAGATGCGCTGTAATACACCTGCCACCCTTAGGTTTGCGAAATTAAATAGCGGAAAAAGATTTAAAAAAATACCAACTCCAAATATCTTAATTGACCTGATCACAATTTTTTTATACATATCTTTTTTATCGAGACCCGCTTTTATCCTTTTTGAATATGCTAAAACGACGGAAACACCAACGATGAAAAGAAAAAACGGAAATACGAAATCTGTAGGGGTAATTCCATTCCACTCTGCGTGTAATAATGGAGCGTAAACATGGGACCAGGAACCTGGATCGTTTACCAAAATCATTAATGCAATAGTAAATCCACGAAAAGCATCCAAAGATAGCAGACGCTGTGTAGTTGGACGTAGTTTTTGTTCCACCATAAGAATACTCATTAAGAAAATTATACAAAAATACCTGAATAGTAGAAATATCAAATAATTAAATGCACCGCACTTTTTATGTCAATATGGCTTGATTTCTATCACTAATCCCTGCACGTATGCCACATTGACATATTTTATTGGTTAAATAATATGAAATTCACCTTGGTATAAGAATTGAGTTAGGGGATAGTGAAAATTGAAATTCATGTATAACTTAAAATAATTAAAAAAATGACACTCATAAGAAGAAGTAACAGTTTATTCCCAAGTGTACCATCATTTTTTGATGATTTCTTTACCAGGGATTTATTTGATTGGTCAAATACGAATATGGGCTACGGTTCATCATTACCTGCAGTAAATATTAAAGAAGATGAAAATAATTTTGAAGTTGAAGTTGCCGTACCAGGTATGAATAAGGATGATTTCAAAATTGAACTTGAAAACAATGTATTAACTGTTTCTACTGAAAAAGAAGAAAATACAGCGTCTGATGAAAGTAATTACAAAAGAAGAGAATTCAGGTATACATCTTTTAGCAGGAGTTTCTCTTTACCTGAAAGTATTGTTGATGGTGAAAAAGTAAAAGCAAAATACACAGATGGGGTATTACATATAATGCTTCCAAAACGAGAAGAAGCAAAACCAAAACCTGTGAGAACAATAAAAATTGGATAATAAAGAAGTTAGGTAGTTTAGGTTTTGATTTAAGGCGGGTATTTTATCCGCCTTTTTTATTAATGATAGGCAAAAGAATTGTGTTCATTGAGTCTAGATACCTTCAAATTTGTTTAGTTTTACTCCATTAAATTTGATAGTGAAATTTAAATGAGTAATAATTCGGATAAAGCCACAATTCTCGTTACAGGTGCAAATGGTCAGCTTGGTTCTGAGCTAAATATTATTTCCGCTTATGAATCTTTTCATTTTATTTTTACTGATATAGAGGAGCTTGATCTTACCAATGGTACAGAAGTCAATTCATTTTTTAATACACATAAAATTGATTTTTGTATCAACTGCGCTGCTTATACAGCTGTTGACAAAGCTGAAAAAAATGTTGAAGCTGCAAGAGCTGTAAATGTTGATGCCCTACAAAATATTGCTGAGGCTTGTACTATAAATGGGACATATCTGATTCATATTTCAACGGACTTTGTATTTAGAGGGAATTCATTTCTTCCCATAAATGAGGAAGCGAAGCCTGATCCAATAAACGTATATGGATTTACTAAGCTGGAAGGAGAAAATGTTGCATTGAAAACAAATCCAAAAACCCTTGTCATAAGAACTTCCTGGCTATATAGCTCTTTTGGGAACAATTTCGTAAAAACTATGCTACGCCTGGGCAAAGAGCGTGATGAATTGGGAGTAGTTGTCGATCAAATTGGTACGCCAACCTATGCAAGTGATTTGGCTAAGGCCATCATGGAAATAATAAAAAATGCAGATCGATTTGATCTAGATCAAAATTGCGGATTGTATCATTTTAGTAATGAAGGTGTAGCTTCATGGTTTGATTTTGCTAAAGCTATTTTTGATTTGAAGTCCTTGAAAGTAAAAGTGAAACCATTAAGTACCCCGGAATTTCCAACACCTGCCAAACGTCCGCAGTACAGTGTTTTGGACAAAACTAAAATAAAGAGCGCATTTAATCTTAAAATCCCTTATTGGAGAGATAGCTTAAAATTGTGTCTGGAATTGATTGATTGAAAGTATTTTACTAAGGTTAAAAATTTTCTACTCAATTTTATTGTACAGTAAATTCTTCTTTTAACTCTTTTATGGCCAACTGGCAAATATGCTCGAATTTTTCCAGTTGATCTTTGAGAAGTTCGATTTTTTTATGTTTTGCGTTTTCTTCTATTTCAATAACAAGGTCTTTTAGCTTGTGAATGCCCATAAATGTAATTGACGGTTTAATTTTATGGATTAAATTAGCTACATCGTCAAATTGATTGTTTGAATAGTGAAACCAGATATTTTCGATGTCTTTTGGGGATTGGGTAATAAACGATTTGACCATATCCGAGATAAAGATCAAATCGTTATCGCTCATTTCTCTAAGGTAGGAAAGGTCTATGACCTGATTCTGATTTATTTCTGTTTTTTGTCTTGAATGTACTTTTTTGGTAAATCCTTCGAGATCGATATTTTCTATAATTTTATTTTTCAACGTTTCAGGCTGAAAAGGTTTTGAAAGATAATCATTCATACCGGCCTGGATGCATTTCACATCATCCCCTTTAATTGCATTTGCAGTCAATGCAATTATTGGAATATCTGATTTTGGTGGTTGAAAATTTGTCCTGATGAATTTAGTGGCTTCAAAACCATCCATTATGGGCATGCGCACATCCATAAGAATCAGGTCGTAATTGTTTTCTTTTAATTTTTCCAGTGCAATTAATCCATTTTTGGCTTCCTCTGGAGTACAGTTCCAATTCTGAAGGATTTTCCTGGTATATAAGAGGTTTACTTCATTATCTTCCACCAAAAGTAATTTATATTTCGACAAGTCCAGGTCTTTATCTGACACTTCAATTTTAGATGCAGGAGATTTTGGTTCATCCAAATCTTCCTCAGAGCCAATATCAAAATTAAGGTTAATAGTAAATTTGGTCCCTTTGCCAGGTTTACTTTGTACCTCAATACTTCCATCTTGAGCTTCAACGAGCTGCTTTACAATGGCCAGGCCAAGACCAGTACCACCGTATTTACGATTGATTGCACTGTCTCCCTGTTCAAAATTCTCAAATACCTTTTGGATTTTATCCTCAGGTATTCCAATGCCAGAATCATCAACGATAAATTGAAAATGTCCGCGATGATTTTTTTCCGAGATTTTGAGCGCATATACTTTTACAAAACCTCTTTTGGTAAATTTTACCGAATTTCCAATCAAATTGGATATGATTTGATTTAATCGTACCGGATCACCAATAACAACTTTGTCAATATAAGGATCAAAATTCAGGGTAATGGATATTCCCTTTTGTTTGGCCGCATAGCCAAAAGAACTGATTAAAGTGGTGAAGAATGACTTCAGGTTGAAACCAATGCGTTCAAATTTTATATTGCCGGATTCAATAGCAGAAAGATCCAATATGTCATTAATTATGACCTGAAGGTTCTTTGATGAAGTTTTAATTGCATGGAGGTATTTTTTTTGTTCTTCAGTAGCCGGAATTTCTTCCAGAAGATTTACCATGCCGACAATTCCGTTGATAGGTGTTCGTATTTCATGGCTCATATTGGCCAGAAATTGTTCTTTGGTCTGTTTGGCCTTTATCAATTCATCGGAATGCTTCTTTCGATCTGTGATGTCCATAGAAATGCCCAGTACATTTACAATCCCATCTTTATCTGGTAATGGTTTTTTTGTGGTATGATACCATCTTTCCTCGCCATTTTTAAAGATGATTGATTCTTCAAATTCAATGGATTCGTTGGTTTCAATTACTTTATTGTCGGTTTGTCTATTTAATTCTTCATTCAATTTGAAATCCGACGGATTGATGACACCTTCTAATAATATTTTTTCCTGTGTTAAATTAAATAATTCTGAGACAGCCTCATTTGCCAATAAAAACTTGCCATTTTTATCTTTTACATATATATAATTGGGAACTGTGTTAAATATCTGTTGGTAAAACTTTTTCTGATCTTCTATCGCTTTGGATGCCAGTATGTTTTGCGTAATATCAACTGAAAAACCGATCAATAACTCTTTTTTTTCGCTTGTCGTAATTATTTTTTTACCAACAAAAACATGTCTTTTTTTACCATTTACCTCAATTTCGTGCTGCTTGATCATAGGATTTTTTGTATTCCTCACTTCCTGGTCATCCTCATCAAGTTTTTTAGCTGTACCTGCAGGATAGACATCATATACTGTTTTGCCGCTAACTTCTTCTAATTTATGTCCTATGGATTCTTCAGCATTTTTATTTAAATAAATGTATTTGCCATTTTCATCCTTGGTAAAGATGTTTATAGGCAAATAATTAAAAATCTCATTCATGAGATTTCTCTGATGAATTATTTCTAGCTCCGCCTTTTTATGACTTTTTATTTGTAATGCCTGATAGTTGATTAAATTCCAGGCTCTCGAAGCCATGTTACCAACAAGTTTGATGGTCTCAATGGTTTCACCTTCAAAAAAATGCGCTTTGCGGGAGAAGGCATATAATATTCCAACTGCATCCGTTACAGGTATTAATGGGAACATAACTTCCGAACCTGTTCTTGCTGTATTTAACAATGGAGGAATATCTCCTTTTCTTTCATCAAAAATGCTTTCATTGTAGATCATCTTATTTTTTTTGATGAATTGAAACAAGAGTTTTTCTAGTTTATTCCGTTCAAGCTGTATGTTATCTATCTCTTTGAGATAGTTGCTGGAAATAACTGAAAAAGTATTTTCTTCCCAGTGATATCTGAAAAATACATAAAGCTCTATTCCGGGAAATACATTTTGAAAAGCATCATTAAGCCCTTTGTTAAAATCAGAAGGTGTTTTAACTAAAAATAATTGCCTGGAAAAGTCATTTATAATTTTGAAAGCACTTGATTTCTGCTCAATCAACATGATTTTTGTTATTGATCCCTTAATTCCTCCATTTCTTTCAGGTAGCGGTAGATAGTAGACTTGCCAATATCGAGCTTTTTTGCCACTTTTAAGACGTTATTATCATATTTTTCAAGCATATGATTGATAATTTTAAAATTATATTCTTTTAACGTTAATTCCTGCAGAATCAGTTTATCTTCATCAATTATGCTACTAAATTTGATATCTTCTTCTTCAATTTCTTCGCCATCTGCCAGTACAGCAGCCAAATCCACTATTGATTTTAACTCGCGGACATTTCCGGGGTATTGATATTTCAGTAATTTATCCTGGGCTTTTTTGGCAAATTTCAATTCGTCAATTCCATTTTCTTTACAGAATTCTTTTAGAAAATGTTTTGCGATAATCATTACATCATTGTCTCTTTCTCGAAGTGGAGGCAACCATACTGGCAATCCAAGAAGACGATAGTATAAGTCTTCTCTGAAATTTCCATTTTTTACCTCTTCGGCAAGATTACGGTGCGTCGCTACTAATATTCTGACATCCAGTTTGATCGTGTTATTACCTCCGATACGCGTTACCTCTTTTTCCTGGATCACACGTAAAAGCTTGGCCTGAAGGTTCAAATCCATTTCTCCTATTTCATCCAGAAAAATGGTTCCCCGTTGTGCTTCTTCAAATTTACCTATTCGACGCGTAACAGCACCAGTGAATGATCCTTTTTCATGCCCAAATAATTCACTTTCTATAAGCTCTTTCGGGATGGCGGCAATATTAACTGGTACAAACGGTTCCTTTTTACGCATTGAGTTATAGTGGATGGTTTTGGCTATCAGCTCCTTTCCAGTCCCGGTTTCACCAGTAATTGACACAATGATGTTTGTCTTGACTGCTTTTTCAAGCATAGCAAAGACTTTTTTGATAGCCTTGCTGCTCCCGATTATACTTTTTTCAAACTCATACTTTTCTGAAAGTTCCGTACGAAGGCTGTGGATTTCTTCAGTTAACGAAATATTTTTTCGTGCATTGTTAATCGCATTTAGCAGACGTTCCTTCGTGTCTTCATTTTTAATAATATAATCATATGCTCCCAGCTTAAGCAACTGAACTGCAGTGCCTATTTTTTCTTGAGCTGAAACAATAATCACCTGTATGTCCGAATCAAAAATCTTAACTTTTTTGAGCACCTCTTCACCAGACATATCAGGAAGCGTATAATCCAACGCTATAATGCTGGGCTTAAGATGAAGGTTTTTTATGCAATCATTACCAGATGTGAAAAATTCAACTTCAAAATCCGGATTTAAGCTTAAAACATATTCTAAAAATTTTCTATACGTGGGATCATCCTCAACAACAAAAATCTTTACGATATTTTCCATATTCACCGGATAATCTTGGTTGGTAATACAAATTCCTGGTTAATGCAACAATATAAAATTCTTTTGATAATTTACATAAAAAGGGTTGCTTCATGTAATTTTTTAAGAAAAATAAAAGCCACTGAATTTCAGTGGCTTTATCCTATACTGTTTCCAGCATAACAACACTTAGCTATGATAATGGTTTAATATTTAGATTGGTCGTGGAAGTTGCTTTTGCATTTCCAGTATATCTGAAAGATTTAGTTTTAGTTCTGTATTGTATATATAGTAGATTAGTTTCCATTCTTCAGGCGCCATAAATCCATCTGAATTAGCGATAAGCGACATCCAGGCAATGCATTTTACTTTCCACTCATAATCACACTTTTTTAATGAATAAATGCAATCCTGAATAATCTCTCCTTTACTCTTATCTGCAAGTTTATTGAGGTGATATTTAAATTCCCAATCATCAATATTTTCATGTTTTTTCATTATTTCACCCATTCTGATTTCCTTTGCATCTACATGTCCATCAGCATTAATTAACAGGTGATAAAGTGCGACAAGTCCCCCAAAGTAGTTGGTTTTGTTTTCTGTGATTGTCATAGCATTATTGTGTTAATTGTGTTACAGATTCTTATTTGTGTTAGTAGATACACAAGTCACCTAATATGTAACCTTTAAATGCAAAAAAATATTAGTATAATTATATAAAGATTTAAAAAAAGGCTAATACATCTAAATTTTTAGGTTTTTGATTTGAATACTTTGCCAAAAAAAATTCAGTCAGGTAGTTTTACTTACATGATGTCTGAAATTATCACTCTGGCTAAGGCATAAGTCAGGATAGAAATATTGTTAATTATCTTAGGTTTTTAATTACTTCTATGGTCTGTTTGCTATCCTCGGCAGCGTTGACCTCAGTATTCCTGTAAACTACATTACCTTTCTTATCTATAATGAACGTCCAGCGAGAAGTGGTAACTCCTCGTTCTAATGTAATGTCTGTTCCTCCTATATTTCGCACAATCGAACCACCCTCTTTGAGTTGAACACCAAATTTTCCGGCGATTTTTCCTTCTGGATCAGAGAGAAGTGGAAAGTTAAGATTATGTGCTTCCTTAAAATACTTGAGATTTTCTACTTCATCCCCACTGATTCCAATAACCTTTGCATGCAATGCATCAAATTTTGATTTATCATCACGAAAAGCACAAGCTTGTGCCGTGCATCCCCCGGTCATTGCAGCCGGGTAAAAATAGACGATTAAAATATTTCTACCTATGTAATCTGAAGAATTCCATAATTGATTAGCGTCATCTCTGGCTGAAAACTCAGGTGCTTGATCACCTACATCGACCTGTGCCAAAGCAGCTAATGAAAAACATGTAGCTAATATTGAAATTAAGATGTTGATTTTCATAATTTTTTCGTTTAATAGCCTTTAGTATTTACACCTTTTTTGAACTGTATTTTATTGGTCGTAATTTAAGTATTAATTTTTAAATATATTTAGTACCTAACTGATCATCATATAAAAATAAAAATCATTATGATACGTCGCCGTTTTTTGAAATCATCATTATTAATGCCCGTATTTGCATTTAATCAGCCATTTAATTTGAATGCAACTACAATTGAACCAGATAGAAATATCAAATTAAGTCTCAATGCGTATTCCTTCAATGCTCAATTAACCTCCGGAGAAACAAATTTATTTGAGCTGATAGAATTTTGTAAAAAACAAGGTTTTGACGCCCTTGATCCGACTGGTTACTATTTTCCCGGTTATCCTGCAGTACCGGAGGATGAATACATTTATGAGTTTAAACGCAGGGCTTTTTTATCTGGTATTGAAATTAGCGGAACAGGGGTCAGAAATGATTTTGCCAACCCTGATGAACAAAAAAGGAAGGAAGATTTAGAACTAATTGAAGCATGGTGTGTGGTAGCCAGTAAACTCGGTGCTCCACTATTGAGAGTATTTCCGGGAAAGGAAATTAAGGATGACAGGGATAAACACGAAGTAATGAAGCAGGTAATTATTGAACTTAAAAAAGCATGTGAAATAGGAGCTAAGTACGGAGTGATGATTGCAATGCAAAATCATAATGATTTCTTAAAATCTTCAGAAGAAATCATTCAGATAATTCTTGGTGTTAATTCAAAATGGTTAGGATTACACCTGGATATTGGTAGTCTGGCGCAGAGGGATCCTTATGAAGAGATTAAAATTCTGGTAAAATATGCGATTACATGGCAGATTAAAGAACTAGTATGGGAAAATGGAAAAAAAGTTCAGGTTGATTATGACCGACTCATGGAAATTATTACTGATTCTGATTATGTCGGTTATCTCCCTTTGGAAACATTAAATGTAGATCCTGAGAAGCGATTACCTTTGATGGTCAATGAAATGAGAAAGCGACTTTAATTATATAATTCACCTTATATTTTACCTTCAATGGATATCAAAAACACTTCCAAAAGTAAATTATACCTGATTATCATCATTGATATTATCATGATGATTCTTTTGATTGTGAATTTGTCATTAATTGTTTTTGATTGGATTTTTACTGTATCATTCGTTAATAATTTTCTCCAGGAACATACTGCAGGATTCTACGATTACTATTATCGGGAGATTCACCTTAACTTTCATAATATAGATCTTATTTTTGTCGCTGCCTTTTTAATCGAATTTATTTTTAGCTGGATATTGGCAATAGTTCAAAAAGTGTACTATAAATGGTTCTTTTATCCTTTCCTGCACTGGTACGATTTAATTGGATGCATCCCCGTCGGTTCCTTAAGGTTTTTAAGGATTTTGCGTGTTTTTTCCATATTGATCAGGTTGCAAAACCTGAAAATTATTGACCTGTCAAAAACTTACGTATACGCTACGCTCAAAAAATATTATGATGTGGTTGTTGAAGAGGTATCAGATCGTGTTGTGGTCAACATCATAGAAGGAGCCCAGGATGAAATTTCTGAAGGAGGACCAGTAATGGATAATATCATTAATAATGTGCTTCGTCCCAGGCAGGAAGTGTTGGTGGAATGGATTTCACGAAGACTGGAATATGCCCTGGAACGTGATGTATTAATCAAAAAACAAGAGTTTGATGCCTATATTAAAGATTTGATTGCAGATAGCCTTTCGAAGAACACGGAGTTAAATCGTATTGAACAACTGCCGGTAATGGGAAAGTTGATCACCGAAACTATAGAAAATGTGATAACCAATATTGTTAGCAATATTATCGATAAAGCTTTATCGGATTTGGCATCTTACAAGAATCGGGAATTAGTTCGCGATACCACTGAAATTATTTTTAATTCCATTCAGTTTAAGGATGCCGAGACCGAACTCAATGAAATTTTTAAAGATATCTCAATTGATGCGCTTGAAGTAGTTAAAAAACAGGTCCAAATTCAAAAATGGAAATTGAAAGAGGCTGCAGCGAAAGGCGTGGATGAAAGTGAGCAAAAGCGGATTGAATTTCTTATGTCAGATAAATCATGATATGTAGAACAATCTTGTTTTTAGGTTTGTTATATTGGTGACCAAAAGAGGCATGAGTAAGGTATTCTTAGCTTATTTTGTTAAGTTTGCGCGCTAAATGGAGCTTGTATGGAAATGAAGTTTGAAGCGTCAATTGAGAGAAACGGATATCTGGATTTACCCATTGATCCGAAAATTGATCTTGAAAGGGAAATCAATAGATTAAAAAAAGAAAAAAATGCCATTATATTAGGCCATTTTTATATCACACCTGATCTACAGGATATTTCAGATTTTATTGGGGATAGCCTGGGATTAAGTCAGAAAGTTGAAAAAACAAATGCCGATATCATTGTTTTTTTGGGCGTTCACTTTATGGCCGAAACAGCAAAGATACTCAATCCTGATAAAAAGGTGTTAATTCCTGATTTGAAAGCAGGGTGTTCATTGGCAGAGTCGGCTCCGGCAGATAAATTTGCAATTTTTAAATCCGAATATCCTGAATATAAGGTCATTTCATATATTAATTGTACCGCTGAAATAAAAGCCCTATCGGACGTCATTTGTACATCATCAAATGCCGAATCTATTGTAAATAGTTTTGCGCCGGATGAAAAATTAATATTTGCACCTGATAAAAACCTCGGGAATTATATCAATAGTAAGACTGGTCGAAATATGGTATTATGGGATGGGGCCTGCATGGTGCATGAAAAATATTCTCTTGAAAAAATCCTTGACCTAAAAGAGCAACATCCGGATGCTGAATTTATTGCACACCCCGAATGTGAAAAGCCTGTATTGATTATTGCCGATTTTGTTGGATCTACAACCGCACTTTTGAAATATGTACAGAAATGTGATTCAAAGAAATTTATTGTAGCTACTGAAAGTGGCATTTTACATCAAATGCAGAAGACATGCCCGGATAAGGTGTTTATTCCAGCCCCTTCGGTCGATTCTACATGTGGATGCAATGATTGCTCATTTATGAAACTTAATACAATGGAAAAGCTTTATTTATGCCTGGAACATGAGCAGCCAGAATTGAAATTGAGTGAAGATCTAATCGAAAAGGCAAAGTACCCAATATTGCGTATGTTGGAAATTTCAAAAAAAAATAATCTTTAAACCCTCCGCACAAATTGTCTGCAATTGTAAGATCTGATTATTTAGTTATTGGTAGTGGTATCGCCGGATTAAGTTTTGCATTGAAAGTTGCAAAACATGGAAAAGTGATTGTCATTTCAAAAGACAAAGCTGGTGAATCAAATACCTCCTATGCACAGGGAGGTATTGCCTCTGTTACCAGAGCGACAGATAATGCTCAAAAACATATTTCCGATACAATGATTGCGGGAGCAGGATTGTGTCATCAGGATGCTGTTGAAAAAGTGGTCTTGGAAGCACCAAATCGAATTAAAGACCTCATCAAATGGGGTGTGCATTTCACCAAAAAGGATGATGGCACCTTTGATCTTGCTAAAGAGGGAGGGCATTCGGACTATAGGATTTTACATGCAGCAGATATGACTGGTGCGGAAATTCAACGGGCTTTGTTGGGAAAAGCCAAAGCACATCCGAATATCGAAATATTTGAACAGCACCTGGCAATCGATTTGATAACTGAACATCATGTATTAGGCAATTTACAATCTGCATTTAACATTTGTTTTGGAGCATATGTGCTTTGCGAAAAAGACCAATCCGTTATTCCTTTTCAATCTACGTATACCATAATCGCCACTGGTGGTGCATCAAAAGTTTTTTTACATTCCACAAATCCTGATATTGCTACCGGTGACGGTGTCGCCATGGCTTATCGCGCTGGTGTTCGAATTGCCAATATGGAGTTTGTCCAGTTTCACCCAACTTCATTATACCATCCTGGTAAACGTTCTTTTCTGATTTCAGAAGCTTTGAGAGGTTTTGGAGGCAGATTGATCAATGGCAGTAGTGAACGGTTTATGCCAAATTATGATGAACGAGCTGAACTTGCACCCAGGGATATTGTTGCCAGAGGCATTGATGCGGAAATGAAAAAAAGGAGGGAAGATTGTGTGTTTTTAGACATGCGGCATCTTGATGCAAAAGAAGTGAAAAGTCGATTTCCAAATATTTATAAGCATTGTAAAGAGAGCCTTAATATTGATATTTCACAAGATCCGATTCCTGTTGTACCAGCTGCACACTATTTTTGTGGAGGTATCATGACAAGTTTAAACGGGCAAACATCTATGCAGAATCTTTTCGCTCTGGGTGAGGCAGCACATACGGGATTGCATGGCGCAAACCGATTAGCAAGCAACAGCCTTATCGAAGGGCTGGTCTTTAGTCATAACGCTGCAATGAAAATAATTAAGAAACGACCCAGAAATTTTGGATCTGTCATTATTCCGGAATGGGACGAGTCTGGTATAGTGGATGAAAAGGAATGGGTACTTACACGGCACAACCTGAAAGAAATCCAGAATATCATGTGGGATTATGTTGGGATAGTAAGATCAAAAAAGCAACTTAACAGGGCAAGAAGAAGAATTCATGTGATTTACCAGGAAATTGAAGATTATTATAAAAAATCGAAAATTTCAAGTGAATTGGTTGAACTGAGAAATCTCGCCGCTATTGCCTTTCTGATAATAACCTCCGCTTTGAGAAGAAATGAAAGCAGAGGACTACACTACATGACAGACTATCCCGATAAAAGTGACAAATATTTAAAAGATATAATTATTTAAAATCATTCTAAAAAACTTCTTAGCTTTACGAATATTTGAAAACAACCAGCACGTGATGGTGTTTTTATTCGGTTAGCTGCAGGAAAAAGTGAATTATTAACCTAATCGGATGAGTCATATAATAGAGGAAAAACAAAATGTTGTCATCAAATTTGCGGGTGATTCCGGGGATGGAATGCAATTGGTGGGAACGCAATTTACTAATAATACTGCCTCGGTAGGTCACGATCTTGGCACGTTCCCTGATTTTCCAGCAGAAATACGAGCGCCACAAGGGACACTTCCTGGTGTATCTGGTTTCCAAATACATTTTGGAAGTACAGAAATTTACACACCTGGAGATACATATGATGTTTTGGTGGCAATGAATGCAGCTGCCTTGAAATCTAACCTGGGAAATGTACGGCAAGGCGGGATACTCATTTTGAACACAGCAGGTTTTGATCCGCGCAATCTAAAATTATCGGGGTACGTCACTAATCCTTTGGATGAAGATCAATTATCTACTTATCTGGTATATAAAATCGATATTACCAAACTTACCAGAGAAGCCCTGTTAGATATTGAATTGGGTGTACGGGATAAAGACCGATCAAAAAATATGTTTGTGCTCGGATTTATTTATTGGTTATACAATAGAAAGCCGGAAAATACAATCCAGTTTATAGAGCGAAGGTTCAAGAACAATCCAGAAGTTAAAAATGCCAATATTAAGGCATTGAAGGCAGGCTACAACTATGGTGACATCACCGAGGCTTTTTCAAGTAGATTTAAGGTAAAACCGGCTAAGATGGCACCGGGCACCTATCGGAGTATTACGGGAAATCCGGCATTGGCACTAGGACTCATTGCGGCAGCTCAGAAGACAGGCCTTCAATTATTTTATGGGACATATCCAATCACACCGGCAAGTGATGTCTTGCATGAATTGGCTAAACATAAAAATTTTGGTGTAAAAACCTTCCAGGCCGAGGATGAAATTGCTGCTATTTGTTCCGTGATAGGTACTGCATTTGGAGGGAATTTAGGAGTTACCGGTACTAGTGGACCGGGCGTAGCACTTAAGGCAGAGGCTATGGGCTTGGCAGTAATGCTCGAGTTGCCATTGGTGGTACTAAATATTCAAAGGGCGGGGCCAAGTACCGGATTGCCAACAAAAACTGAACAATCAGACTTGTTGCAGGCAGTGTATGGAAGAAATGGAGAGTGTCCGATGCCCGTGCTAGCAGCAAGTACACCATCTTCTTGTTTTGACATTGCTTACGAGGCCGTAAAAATGGCAGTTGAACACATGACTCCGGTAATGGTATTAAGTGATGGGTATATTGCTAATGGTGCAGAACCATGGAAATTCCCAAAAGCAGCAGATCTGAAAGATATTGATGTACGCATAGTAAGAAGTAAGGAAAGTGAAGAAAAGTTCATGCCTTATTTGCGCAATGAAAATCTCGTTCGCCAATGGGCAGTTCCGGGGACTCAAGGTTTAGAGCATCGTATTGGCGGCCTGGAAAAAGAAGACATTACAGGCAATGTTTCGTACGATCCTGATAACCATCAGAAAATGGTGAAACTACGTGAGGAGAAAATTGAACGAATAGCTGACTTTATACCGGAACAAACCATAGATTCAGGAAAGGACAAAGGAAAAGTGCTTGTCCTGGGATGGGGATCAACTTTTGGTGCTATAAAAAGTGCAGTTACTGAACTTATCGAAGAAGGATTTGAGGTTTCACACGCGCATCTGAAGTATATTAAACCACTTCCTAAGAATTTAGGAAAATTAATTAGCCAATTTGATCAAGTACTGATCCCGGAAATAAACAATGGTCAATTGATAAAGTTGATTAGGGATAAGTACCTGATTGATGCAAAAGGATTCCATAAAATAAAAGGGACACCGATTACCAAGAATGAACTCAAAGAGGAAATTTTGAGGGTTTATCAGCTATAAAAATAAATATTGAAAAACCCGATTTGAAATTCAAACGGTTAAAATTCAAATCTCAACGTTATCATCAATGAAAATAAAAGTTCCGGTTAAAAGACCTGCAAAATCAGAAAGTGACCAAACGCAGCATAATGGAGGGTTAACCTCAAAGGATTTTGCATCAGGACAGGAAGTGAGATGGTGCCCCGGTTGCGGGGATTACTCCATTCTAAAGCAAATGCAGACTGTTTTGCCACAATTTGGTATTGATAAAGAGAATATTGTATTTATTTCAGGTATTGGCTGTTCATCTCGATTTCCCTATTATCTGGAAACTTTTGGAATGCATAGCATACATGGCCGGGCAACAGCCATAGCAAGTGGATTGAAAGCTACACGTCCTGAACTCAGCGTATGGATAGTGACAGGTGATGGAGACGGGCTTTCTATAGGAGGGAACCATATGGCCCATTTGTTGCGAAGAAATTTTGATGTAAATGTTTTGTTATTCAACAATGAGATTTATGGATTAACTAAAGGGCAATATTCTCCAACTTCAAAATTGGACAGCATCACCAAATCAACACCATTAGGTTCATTGGATCATCCATTTAATCCTTCTGCATTTGCATTGGGAGCGGATGGGACCTTTGTGGCCCGATCAATGGACAGGGACCCTAAACACTTGCAGGAAATGCTTAAACGATCTTATGAACATAAAGGCACCTCATTTTTAGAAATCTACCAGAATTGCAATATTTTCAATGATGGCGCATTTTTTAGCTATACCGAGAAGGACGTTAAAAAACAGAATGCCCTATTTGTGGAGCATGGAAAACCAATGGTTTTTGGTCATGAGGATGAGTATGGGATTAAGCTCAACGGCACCATGCCTGAAGTCGTAAAACTAGAGAATGGGGATTCAATGGATGATTTATGGATTCATGATGAACGCGATCCAATAAAAGCTAATATTATTATTCGTATGGAATCGATTTATCCGAAGCAAAATTTTCCCAGACCTTTTGGGGTATTTTATGAAGGACAACGTCCTAATTACGAAATTCTGATGCAAGCGCAGATTAATAATGCAATAGCTCAAAAAGGTAAAGGGGATTTGGACGTATTGATTGCAGGTAATGAAACCTGGACAATTAAATAGAAAATAAGGCTTAACTTGAACTTATTTTTACAGTAAAATGTATACAAAGAAAATGGTTCCCTCCATGAAATTTCTTTATGTCATAATCTTTTCTAATCTTTTCCCCTTATTTTCAGTAAAAGCTCAGGATTATTCTGAACAAAAAGAAATTACTAAAAAAGTGATTGGATATTTTAAGTCTGGTCAATTTTCGGAGATCCATGAATTGTTTGATGATAGGATGAAAACTGCCATTACTACAGAACGATTAAATGAGATCTGGAAAAATCTACCTCTGCAATGTGGCGAATATATCGAAGATGGAGAAGCTATTGCTTCCGAAGTGCAGGGATTAGTTGTCGTAAACCACCTTCTTGATTTTGAAAATATTGATCTTGACCTGAGACTTGCATTTAATCCTGAAAACCAGGTAAGTGGATTATTTTTTGTCCCCCCGATTAAAAAAAAAGATTAATTGATACTGAACAGGGATCCAATCTGTCATTTAGCGAAGAGAAAATTTTGGTAAAATCCGGGGATTATGAACTCCCGGGAATAATAACTATTCCAAAAGGCTTAAAATCATATCCAATTGTAGTTTTTATACATGGATCGGGACCAAATGATCGCGATGAAACATTTGGGCCTAATAAACCATTTCATGATCTTGCTCAGGGTTTGGCCAGCCATGGAATTGCATGTTTAAGGTATGATAAACGCACCTTTGTTTATGGAAAAAAATCTGCTCCTGAAGGGATTCCGATCGATATAGCCGCTGAAGTACTTATCGATGCCAATAATGCAATTGCCCTTGCAGCAAATTATAATAATGCTTCCGGGCGTGTTTTTGTGTTGGGGCATAGCCTTGGCGGAATGTTGGCGCCAAAAATTGCGAATGAAAATCAACTGCTTGAGGGAATAATTTTAATGGCCGGGAATGCCCGACCACTTGAAAAATTAATCGTTGAACAGTATAGATATTTGTTTGCACAAGATGGGATAAACCAGAAAGAAGAGAAGACCTTGATTGATCTTGAAGAGCAAATTGATAACCTGGAAAAACTAAAGAAAAATCCAGAATATATGGATTTACAGCTTCCGCTTGATTTATCACCTTCATATTGGAAATCACTTTTAGCCTACGACCAGGTTAGCGAAATGAAAGCAGTTAATACTAAAATATTAATATTGCAGGGCGAACGGGATTACCAGGTGACCATGGAAGATTTTCAACTTTGGAAAAATGTGTTGAAAAATAATTCCAGAGTAAGTTTTATTTCATACCCAAAACTGAATCATTTATTCCTGGAAGGGGAAGGGCCATCTTATCCTTCGGAATACCAGGTCCAGGGTTACATCCCTGATTATGTGATCAAGGATATTGCAGATTGGATACTAGAAGATGAATGATGACCTACTTTTCAGAAACCTTACTGTTTAGCCAGGCAGCACGCAGCTTTTCTTCTTCCTCTGTGACCCGGATGGAAAACTTTTCTTTGGGTATCAGCACAAGTTGATTATCTTCTTTTAGCTTAAGGCTACTTTTTAACAATTTCCCATGATGTGAGAATGAAATGTCAATTTCGTCACCAATTTTCCGGGTTCCTATGATAAAATTTAATTCAGGATAGCTCGTGACTGCTTGCCCATCAATAGACAGGATCAAATCACCTTTATTTACACCTGCCTCATATAAGGCACTTTCTACAAGAGGTTGGGAGAGTAAGGTAGCTGTATCACCATCATAGCTTAGCCTCACAAATCCAAGACTTGGTTTCCCAGGGTTCTTTTTGACCAGTTTATAACCAAATTTATCAAATAAGCCCTCAAAGTCGGGAAGATCATTACCAAAAATATAGGTGGTAAAGAATTCTTGAGCGAAAGCGTCATCTCCACAAACCTCTGCCAGCGTACTTTGAATATCCATATTTGTATATGGATTTTCTGTTTTACCAAATTTTACCCACATGGCTTTCATCAGATCATCCAGTGATTTATCCTTAAATTCTGTGCGAAGGGAAAGATCCAACGCAAGGGCAATAATTTCACCATAATTATAGTAGCTGAGGAAAGTGTTCTCAAAATTGGTTTCATCAATTGTTGCAGCGGCATCAGTATATGGCGCCATTTCACTCATATAAACTGGTGAACCATATTTCCACCCGGAAGAATTGACAAGAAAGTTGATACTTATCCCGAGGGAATTTACGTATCGGTCTTTATTTAATAACCCTGATCTGCAAAGTGCCAGGTCGCCAAAATAACTGGTAAATCCCTCACCAAACCATAATTCTCCGCTTACATTAGCTTTGGAAAAATCAAATGGCTCCAGTGATGCCGGCCTGATCCGTTCCATATTCCAGGCATGGAAAAATTCATGAGATATAGTGCCAATCAGATTATTTTGATTCCCGGATAACGGGGCCCTTGAAGCTATCATCGTAGAATTTCTGTGTTCCATGCCATCACCATAAAAACCGGGACCATAACTGCACAGGAAGGTATAGGTACTATCCATGAATTTTGGAAAATCACCGAAGATCATCTTCTGTTCCTTGATAACATTTTGTGTCAATTCAGCAAATCGATCTATTTCCTCTTCACTGGCGTCTGATTTTATTGCCATTCGAATCTTAAATCCATCATTTTTATCCTTTTCCAATTCTCGTAAGGTAAAATCTGATAAAATACAGGGGCTATCCATCAGATATTGAAGGTTGGGCGCTGCATATGCATTTTTACTGCTGTCAATCAATATTAATTGTGTCGCAATTTTCCAGGTACTTTTATCCGGAAGATTAAATATCACTTTTACAGGAT
>Ga0209536_100000463_pt1 | contig 65816 bp, 60 predicted proteins | sample DeeMarSeWOR28_12_FD_187461 | JGI IMG/M metagenome (GOLD analysis project Ga0209536, IMG submission 187461) | Marine sediment microbial communities from White Oak River estuary, North Carolina - WOR-2-8_12 (SPAdes) (version 2) | ecosystem: Environmental > Aquatic > Marine > Intertidal zone >...
AAGCTGACAAGTCGAAGAGCCAATTTCTTCATTTTCGGGAGCCTCCTCAAGCCTCTCTTCCGAGAGGGAAACCTAGTGTTCTTCTTCGTGTTGAATCGCAAGGGTGATGTAGATCACCGACAGCAGACAAAAGACCAAAGTCTGGACGGTGATGACCAGACAGCCCATCAGATAGAAGACGACGGGCACCGGCACGAGAACCAATCCGAGGCCGGCAAAGAGGCCGACGAAAATGCCGAGCACGAGGTGGTCGGCGGTCATGTTGGCCATGAGACGAATCGCGAGCGTGATCGGCCGAACGATGTGGCTGATGAGCTCGATGACGAACATCAGAGGATTGATGAACCAGGCAATCCACCAGGGCACCTTCGGCCCGAAGAAGTGAGAAAAGTACTTCACGAAGCCGTGCTCTTTGACGCCGTAGACGTGGGTCGTCACGAAGATCACCATCGCCATGGCAAACGTGGTGTTGAGGTTGTCGGTCGGCGGCAAGAAGCCTGGTATCAAGCCCATGGCGTTCGAGAAGAAGATCACGAGGGCGCAAGCGCCGATGAGCGGCAAGAAGTACTTGGCCGGCTTGGGTCCCATGAGGTCGGCGGACATGCCGTAGGTCGCGCGAACGATCGTCTCGATGAAGCCGAAAAAGGTGACCTTGCCCTCAGGAAGGATGTTGTCCTCGGGGCTCTTGAGGCGTCGATTGACGTAGAAGCCGACGAAAACGAGAAACAACACGACCACCGCGTACGCGATTACGTGCTGCACACCGAGCCGCGAGGTGTGCTCCATGTAGCTCGTACCGAGCGTTTGCGAAATCCAACGCTGGAAGGCTTCGTAGTACGGCAGAAAGCTGAACCATGATTCGCCGTGCGGCATGCCTCACCCCTCCCCTGTCTGCGCTTCACGTTGCGCGTGGGTTTGGAGCACAGCCAACTCGGTGCCCGCGTACAGCATCCCGAGGACGAGCGCCCCGAGACCCACGGAAAAACCGAGCGGATCGACTCCCCAACGAGCCAGCAAGGCCCAGCATACCGACAGCAGAATGGCGAGCTTGGCCCCGAGAAGCACGGCTGCGAAACCTCGATCGAGAGCCCCTGCACCACGCACGATCCGCTTTGCGAGCCAGGTGATCGCCCAAGCATCGAGCACCGCAACGATGCCGCCTACGGCCGCGCTGACTCCAATGCTCACGCCCCCCAGCACGAACCCGAGCGCGCTGAGCATGAGCGCAGCCACCGAGACGGAGCGAAGTGTTCGGGTTTTTATCGAGTCGATCACGAGGATTCGTCTTCTTCTTCAATCATCCGCTGTGCGCGGCGGACGACCCTGTAGAGGCTTCGAGCGCCGGCGGCAACCCCAAGGCCGAAACCGATCCATTTGAGCCAAGGCTCCGTGCCGAGCTTGCTGTCCAGCCACTGGCCCCCGAGATAGCCAAATGCGATCGAAAGGCCGAGCTCCAGGCCGATGGTCGACAAGCTGCCCAATTTCTTGAGCTGCTCCCGTTGTTCCCGGTTGAGGAGCATCGCCAGCACATCGTTTCCTACAGTTCCAAGGATCAGCGCCCCAAAAAAGAGCGCGCGGCGTATAGCACGGGGGTATGTGGGGTCAAGGTTGGTCGAGGGCCAACTTTCGGGCCGAAAATCGTTCGTTTCCAGGGCTCAAAGCCCCGCGAACGCTGCTCGGAATGCCCGGCCGGTCTTCGATAGGGAATCGGCGTCATGGGCGAGCGAAACGAACGCTGCCTCGAACTGACTGCAGGGCCAGTAGACGCCGTTTTCGAGCAGCGCGGCATGCCAGCGGCCAAAGGCCTCGCGGTCGGTATCGGCGGCCTCGTCCCAGTTCCGGACGGGCTTGGCGCGGAAGAAGGCGGTGAGCATCGAGCCGACGCGCTGTACCGTGATGGGGACGCCGGCCCGTTGGGCATGCTGCTCGAGAAGGGCCTGCACCTCATCGCCCTTCCTTTCGAGGTCCTCGTAGACGCCGGGGCGAAGCAAGAGCTCGATGGTGGCGAGGCCGGCCGCGACTGCGAGCGGATTGCCGCTCAGGGTGCCAGCTTGATACACCGGCCCAAGAGGAGCGACTTTCTCCATGATCTCGCGGCGGCCCCCATATGCTCCCACAGGAAGCCCGCCTCCGATGATCTTGCCGAGACAGGTGAGATCCGGCCGGATGTCGTACAGCGCCTGGGCGCCCCCCCAAGCAACCCTGAATCCCGTCATGACCTCGTCGCACACGAGCAGCGCGCCGTGATTCTGAGTCTGGGTGCGCAGCGCATCGAGCCAGATCGGGTCCGGCGGAATGCAACCCATGTTGCCGGCGACGGGCTCGAAGATCACCGCGGCGATCTCGTTGCCCCGCTCTGCAAACACCTTCTCGAGCGCGTAGCCATCGTTGTATGGGACGAGCAACGTCGTCTCCGCGATCGCCGCGGGCACCCCCGCGCTGTCCGGCTCGCCGAGCGTCGCCAAACCACTGCCGCCTTTGACGAGCAAATAGTCGGCGCCGCCGTGATAGCCGCCGATGCACTTCACGACGAGGTCGCGCCCCGTGTATCCGCGCGCCACCCGCAAGGCGCCCATCGTGGCTTCGGTGCCACTCGACACCAGGCGTGACATCTCCATCGACGGAACGGCATCCCGAATCCGCTCGGCCATGATGATTTCGGATTCGGTCGGTGCGCCATAGCTCGCGCCTTTGGTGGCGGCCTGCTGGATGGCATGGACGACCTCGGGATGCGCGTGACCGAGGATCATCGGACCCCACGAGCCCACATAGTCCACGTACTCGGAGCCATCGGCGCCCACGAGCACGGAGCCCCGCGCCTCGCGAATGAAGATGGGCTCGCCTCCCACGGCACGAAAGGCACGAACCGGGGAATTGACGCCGCCAGGAATCACCTTGAAAGCACGATTGAAGAGCTCTTTAGAGACGGGGTCTGCCATGAGCGGCAACCTTCCGGGACCCCCACGCCCTGTCAAGCGCTCAAGACGCCGCGGCTGCGGCTGACTCTGCGGATGCCGAATAATCCGGGACGCCCGGTTGTTGGTCGCCAGTGGGGTGCCGTGCTAGCCCCTGCCACCAAGGAATTTCCATGTCAAACGACGTCCGCGCCATCAACGAAATGGTACAGCGCGAAAGCGCTTTCATCGATCCCATCCTTCACGAAGTCCACAAGGTCGTGGTCGGCCAAGACGTGATGATCGAGCGCATCTTCATCGGGTTGCTCACTGGGGGGCACATCCTGCTCGAAGGCGTCCCGGGTCTAGCCAAGACGCTCACCGTCAACACCATTTGCAAGACGATCGCGGCGAAGTTTCAGCGGATCCAGTTCACCCCGGACCTGCTGCCCGCCGACGTGATCGGAACGGTCATCTACAACCAGCAGCGGGGCGAGTTCACCGCCAAGAAGGGACCAATCTTCGCCAACCTGGTCCTGGCCGACGAAATCAATCGCGCGCCGGCGAAAGTGCAGAGCGCGCTGCTCGAAGCCATGCAGGAGCTCCAGGTCACCATCGGAGACACGACACACCGTCTCGATCAGCCATTCATGGTCATGGCGACGCAGAATCCGATCGAGCAGGAAGGCACGTACCCCCTCGCGGAGGCGCAGGTGGATCGTTTCATGATGCACGTGAGGGTCGACTACCCGAGTCAAGATGAAGAGCGCAAGATCATGGATCAGATCTCGAACCATCTACTTTTGGGCAGGGACGCCGGAGCGGGCATGGACGTGCACCAGGTCACGACGACCGCGAAGCTGCTGGAGGCCCGCAAGACGATCGGCCACGTCTACATCGATCCCAAAATCAAAGACTACATCGTCCAAATCGTCAGCGCGACACGGCACCCGGTGCGCTTCGGGCTGGGCGATTTGACCGACATGATCGCCCACGGGGCCTCGCCCCGCGCTTCGATCGCACTCAACGTGGCGGCCCGGGCGCATGCCTTCATGCGGCACCGCGGATACGTCACGCCAGAAGACATCAAGGCAATAGGTCCCGATGTTCTGCGACACCGCATCATTCGTTCGTACGAAGCGGAAGCCGAAGAGATCACGAGCGACCAGATCGTGCGCCGCATCTTCGAGACCGTGGAAGTGCCGTAAACGGGTGGCGGCGTGATTTCTCGCGAGCTCGTCAAGAAACTCAAGAAGATCGAGATCTACACCTCGAGACTGGCGAACGACCAGCTTGCTGGAAGCTATCACTCCGTTTTCAAAGGCCGCGGCATGGCGTTCAGCGAAGTGCGTCAATACCAGCCCGGGGACGACGTGCGCTTCATCGACTGGAACGTCAGCGCGCGCATGAACGACACCTACGTGAAGATCTTCACCGAAGAGCGCGAGATGACGGTGATGCTGCTGGTCGACCTGTCCGCCAGCGAGCGGTTCGGCTCGGTGGACAAGCCGAAGATCGAAACCGTTGCAGAGGTCGCAGCCCTCTTGGCCTTCAGCGCCATCAAGAACAACGACCGCGTCGGCCTCGTCCTGTTCACCGATCGAGTCGAACGTTTCGTTCCCCCCAAAAAGGGGCGCTCCCACGTCATGCGGGTCGTGACGGAGATTCTAAACGCCAACCCGGAGGGTGAAGGCACGGACCTCACCGTGGCGTTGGACCTGCTCGGGGGAATCGGCAAGCGCCGCTCCGTCGCGTTCCTCATCAGCGACTTCATCGCGGACCACTACGAAAAGCCGCTGCGCGTCGTCTCTGCAAAGCACGACCTGATCCCCATCCAAATCGTGGATCCGCGGGAGGACGAGCTACCCGACGTCGGACTGGCCCTCGTGGAGGACTTGGAGACCGGCGAGCTCGTCGAGATCGACACCTCGAATCTGGCCGTTCGTGCGCAATACGCACGGGATGCCCACCGGCAGCGAGCGAGCCGGGAGCATCTGTTCCGCAAGTTGCAACTCGACCACGTCACGGTCCGGACGGACCGCGACTTCGTCAAGCCGCTGACGGAGCTCTTCCGGCTACGGCAGAAGCGGCTCACGGGTTACCGGTGAAGGGCGCTGCGTTCCTCGTTGCATGCCTGGTGCTCGCTCCCGCGTTGGTGTTCGCGCAGGACCGCTTCGTGTCCATCGAGGCGCCGCTGCAAACCGCGCTGGGCGACCCCATCGACGTGCTGTTGACCGTCACCGCGAAGGCGTCGGACGAGGCGGCGGTGCCGGAGCAATCGTTCGAGCCGTTCGAGATCATCGAAAGGCACGTGCGCGTGGAGCCGAGCCCCGACGCCAACACCAAGACCTTCACGTTCGAGCTTCGGCTGTTGTGCTTCGAAGCAGGCACGCACGAGGTTGGACCGTTCCGCGTCCGCATCACGAGCGAAGCCGGTGAGCTCATCGAGCTCGAGTCGGAGACCCGCGCGATCGAGGTGCAGTCACTTCTCGCCAACGAGCCGGATCCCCAGCTCAAACCACCCACCGAGCCAGTGACCGTCGAACAAGACGACTATCGGCTGCTGGTCGCGCTCGGTGCGCTGCTGACGCTTGCGTTGGGTGCGCTTCTAGCCGTCTTGCTCATGCGTTGGTGGCAGCGGCGCGATCAGCCCGAGCCGGCCCCACCTCCTCCACCACCACCTTGGGAGACTGCCTTCGCCGAGCTCCGGGCACTCGAGGAGCGGCGAGCCAATGCGATCGAAGAAGGCCGCACCGAACAATGGGTCGATGCCGTCAGCGACTCGGTACGAAAGTATCTGGGCCACCGATTCGGGTTCCACGGGCTCGAGAGCACCACCGACGAGATCGCCCAGGAGCTCAACGCAGCCGAGTCTCTCCCCATCGCGCCCGAAGAAGCGGTCGCCTTCTTGGGTCAGTGCGACTTGGTCAAGTTCGCCAAAGCCTCGTTGGCGGATGAGGCGTCGCGCGCGCTGATCGACGACGCCCTGGCCATGGTCCAGAAGACCCGGCCCATGGCTGCGACCCAGCCAGGAGGGCAGTCATGAGCCCGGCGCAGCGACGCGCATGGGCCGTAGGATGGCTCTGCGCCGCCGCCTTCCTGGGCGCGGTCGCCAGCCTCCGTTATCTCGAGTCGCGCTATCAGCTATTGATCACGGATGAGCAACTCCGATTCGAACGGCCGTGGGCTGCCTTGTTGCTGCTCGCGGCGCCCATGGTGTGGCTCAGCCGGGTGTGGATACAGCGTTTGTCGCGGCCGCGACTCCAGTTCAGCCGTGCATCAGCGCTCAAGATGAACAAGGTGAGCTGGAGATCGCGATTCGCCGACTTGCCGAGTGCTTTGCGCACGACCGCGATTGTGCTTCTGGTGGTGGGGCTCGCGGGTCCCCAAAGTATCCACGCGAGGGATACGGCGGAGGTCAGCGGCATCGAGATCATTTTGACCCTCGACATGTCGCGTTCCATGGAAGCGGCGGACATACGGCCCACCCGTTTTCGCGCCACCAAAGCGGTCGTGCGCGACTTCATCGATCGGCGGCCAAACGACCGAATTGGCGCGGTCGTTTTCGGCGTCGACGCCTACACGCTGCTCCCGCTGACGACGGACCGGGAGGCTCTGCGCACTGCCCTTCGGGGTCTGCAGCTCGACCAGATTGACGGGCGCGGAACCGCCATAGGCAACGCGGTAGGCGTCAGCCTCAACCGCCTCAAGCGTTCGCGCGCCAAGAGCAAGGTGATCATCCTGCTGACGGACGGCGAGTCGAACGCAGGCAACGTGTCGCCCTCGCAGGCAGCGGAGCTGGCGAGCGCGATGAGTGTGAAGATCTTTCCCATCTTGATGGGCGTCTCCGATACCGCGCCGGTGCAACGGGGCACCGGGCTTTTCGGCCGCGCGCTGTTCGGAACGGCCAACTATCCAGTCAATCCCGAGCTTCTCGAGGAGATGGCGGAAAGAACAGGAGGCGAGTTCTTTCTGGTGAGCGATCGGGAAGCCCTCGAGCAGAGCTTTCACCAGATCCTCGATCGGCTGGAGAAGACCGAGATCGAAGACGCGGGACGGATGTACACGGAGCTATTCCCGGCTTTCGTCGGGCCTGCTTTGCTCTTTCTAATCATGGAGCTCTTGGCGGCGTTGTGGTTGCGGAGGTGGCCGTGACCTGGGCTGACCCTCATGCACTGTGGCTCTTGGCGTTGCTGCCCGCTGCGGCGGCGGCGTTGTGGTGGAGCTCCGCGAGGCGCCGCCGTGCGACGGAGATATTCGGACAGAGCGCGACGGTCGGCTCTCTCATCGCAGGTCGTGCGCGGTGGTGGCGTGTGGCGCGCGCCATCTTGATGATGGTCGGTGTCGCGCTCGTGATCGTCGCCTTTGCCGGACCCCAATACGGCAGCCGCACCCGGGTGCTTCGAAAGCGCGGCATCGACATCGTGATCGCCCTCGACTTCTCGAAGAGCATGTTGGCTCGAGACGTGCACCCGAGCCGAATCAAGCGCGCCAAGGCCGAGCTCGAGCGGTTGCTGAGCGAGCTCGACGGAGACCGGGTCGGGCTGGTCGCGTTCGCGGGCGACGCCATGGCCTTTCCCATGACTGTCGACTACTCGGCGATACGGCTGTTCCTGCGTGACCTCGGCCCAATGGACATGCCGGTTGGCGGAACGGCGATAGGCAAAGCCCTGATCGCCTCCAAGAGGCTCATCGAAAGCTCCAATCCGAGCGGCGCAGAGCAAGGCGACGTCGCGCCCCGCTCGAAGGTCGTCATCCTGCTGACGGACGGAGAGGATCACGAAGGGGATCCCATTGCGGCGGCTCGAGAGCTGAATGCCGCTGGGATTCAGATCTACGCGGTGGGTATCGGATCGACGACCGGGGAGCCGATCCCGAGCTACACGGCCGATGGAACCCTCATCGGACACATGAAGGATGCGAGCGGGCGTCTCATCATGACTTCTCTGAGCCCAGAGAACGAGGAAACGCTCGCGGAAATCGCGTCGATCACCGGTGGTGAGTACGTGCGAGCCGAGGAGGGAACCGTGGGCATGACACAGATTCGAGCAGCGCTCGCCAAGCTGCAAGCATCGGAACGCAAAGCGCGGCGGGTGACCGTGCACGAGAACCGGTTCGCGCTGGTCTTGCTGCTCGCCTTCTTCCTCATCGTTCTCGAGGGCATTCTTCCAGAGGCTTGGATTTTTCGGCGCGCGAGGAGACACGCATGAGACCCATCGTCTATTCGGTGTGCAGCCTCGGCCTGGCGGCTCTCGTGTTGCCCGCGACCGCATCGGCGTGGAGCCCATTTCGGGCCGAGAGCCCAAAGGTCAAGCGGGGCAACGAGCTGATGGCCGAGAAGCAATACGAGGCCGCCCTCGAGGCGTATGACGAGGCTGCCGAGGAGCTGCCGAATGCACGCGGCATCCAGCTCAATCGGGGGTTGGCGCTGCTGGCTCAGGATCTCACCGAGCCGTCGAAAGAAGCGTTCATGGCGGCCGCGGATCCTTCGGCGCCCGCCGACACTCGGGCGGACGCCTACTATGATCTTGGGATCGCGTATGCGCGCGAGGGGGAAGCCCTCTCTCTACAAGACTCACATGACGAAGCCTCCGCGCACTTTCGAGAGGCCGCCGACGCGTTCAAGCGAGCGCTTCGACTACGGCCAGGCGATCGGAATGCCGCATGGAATCTCGAGTACGTGATGAAGCGCATTCGAGAGGAGCAAGAGAAGCAGGAGGAGCAGGAACAGGAGCAGGAACAGGAGCAGGAACAGGAGCAGGAACAGCAGCAGGAACAGGAGCAGGAACAGCAGCAGGAACAGGAACAGGAGCAGGAACAGGAGCAGGAGCAGGAGCAGCAGCAGGAACAGGAGCAGCAGCAGGAACAGGAACAGGAACAGGAGCAGGAGCAGGAGCAGGAGCAGGAGCAGGGGCAGGAGCAGGGGCAGGAGCAGGGGCAGGAGCAGGGGCAGGAGCAGGAGCGGCGGGCGGAGGAACGGCCGATGGCGCCGGACGACGTGCAACGGTTTCTCGATGCGCTAGAGCAGAACGAAGAGAACCTCCCACTGCAGCGTGCGCGCCGCCGAAATGCCGGGCGACCGCCACCGGAGAAGGATTGGTGACACGATTCCTGATGCTCGCATTGATCTGGTTCGGCGCCCTATTCTGGGCCGCAACGGCTTCGGCTCAGCCGGAGGTGACGGTGACCCTGGACGCGACGCCAACCGAGGCGCGCGTAGGGGAGATGATCCAGCTCGAGGTTCGAGTCCGCGTCCGCGGAGGCCGCGTCCAGAGCTTGGAGCTCGGGGATCTGCGCAAGTACCCCGAGCTGCAGATCATTTCCCACCAGACCGTCCGACCGATGCAGTTCAGCTTCGGGTTCGGGTCCGGGGTGCAAGTCGAGTCCAGCCTCGCCGAGATCTATGTGCTGCAGCCGACTGCCGCCGGCACCTTTGACTTCGCGCCAGCCGTGGCCAGGGTCGACGGGAAGACCTACCAGAGCGAGCCTCTGACGCTCGTCGTTCGCCCAAGCATGGGGATCTCGCCCGGAGTGGACGATGACGTCGATCTTCCCAGCGTCGCCGAGGAGGGGGAGCTTTCGGGCGCCCGCTTCGATCAGCACGCTTTCTTGCGGACGGTGGTCGAGCCCAAGGAGGCCTACGTCGGCGAGCAAGTCGACGTCACCGTGTATCTCTACACCCGGCTTCGGCTCGCTCCGCAGTCGGTCACCCCAGGAAAGCCTTCCTTGGACGGGTTCTGGGTCCACGACGACCCGGTCACCAGCCTCCATGGTCAGACGGCCCAGGTGCGCGGCGCCCAGTATCGGGCCTACGTACTACAACGTTCCGCCGCCTTCCCCCAGCGCACCGGCGAGCTGACCATTGGTCCGCCCACGGTCACGTTCGACGTGGGAAGCACGAGCCTGTTCGACCCGCCCGAGCGGATCGAGCGCGAGGGCGTGCCGGTGACGGTCGAGGTGAAGCCGTTGCCCCAACCCGCCCCGGCCAATGCCGTCGTCGGGCGCTACGACATACGTGCCTGGCTCGACCGCCAGGACGTCAGCACCGGCAACGCGGTCACCTTGCGTGTCGATGCATCGGGTGTCGGAAACGTCCAGGACCTCCGAATCGACCTTCCTCCCATGGCGGGCGTACGGGCATTGCAGCCCGTCATCCGGGACGAGCAGCGGTTCCAAAACGGCAAGCTAGGAGGAACCCGCTCTTGGGAGTGGATTCTAATTGCCGAGACGCCAGGCGCACACACGGTGCCGCCGCTGCGGTTGGTTTTCTTCGATCCCAAGACCAAAGAGTACGGCTCGGCAAGCACCGAGCCCCTCACGTTCACCGCCGTGGGTCCCGCCAAGCCTGCCCCACCTGCAATCGCGCCAGCGGACACCGAGCCTCGGCAGCCGAGCGCCGTATTCGGGCCGATTCGCATGTACAGCGCGCTGTCCCGGGGTCAGGCTCCCGTGCACCAGCGACCTTGGTTTGCATGGGTGTTGGCCTTTCCACCCCTCCTGTTCGTGCTCGTGATTCTCGGATCCAGCACGGCCCGCCATCGGGAGCGGCGAAGCACCACGACCGGTGCAGTCCAACGCAAGCTGCTTCGCAGCGCCGAGAACGCGCTGCGAAGTGACGACCCGCGCGCCTTCTATGATCGCATCGTCGGCTCCATCAACCACGCGCTCGATTCGCACCTCGGTCAGCCGGTCGCAGGGCTGCCGCACGCCGAGCTTCGCGCGCGCCTCGCCGGCGCTGGATTCGATGACGACTTGTTGGAGCGCGTGATCAACGAGCTCGAGGGAGCGGATTTCGCGCGCTTCGCCGCATCGGGAGTCAACAGAGACGAGATGGAGCGGTGCCTGGAACGCACGGAGACCATCGTCGAACGCATTCGTCGATCGTCACGGAGCGCGTCATGAGAGGGCGGCGGCTGCTGCTCTTCATCCTGGTCTCTGCCGCCAGCCTCGGTTCCCAGGGCGCTGGGGCAGCTTCCGCCGAGGCTTCACTGACGGAGATTTTCGAAGCAGCCAACATCGCGGCGTCGAGGGGCGATTACCGGAGCGCCGTAGCCAACTATGAGGTTCTGGTCGAGGCTGGCGTCAGGGATCCAGACGTGTACTTCAACCTCGCCACCGCGTATGCCCAGTCAGGGGACTATCCGCGCGCAATCCTGAGCTACGAACGCTCCCTGACCGTGCGACCGGGCGACGACAAGGCAGAGGAGAACCTGCGCGCAGCCGAGCGGGCGCTCGAGGAGAAGCGTGCGGAGGCGGAGGGCGAAGCGATGATCCAGCGGAGCAGCTCGGCCGGCGAGGCCATCTACGGCCGGTTTCCCGAGGACGGGCTCGCCTATGTGCTCGTGGCAGCGAACGTGACGTTGTTCGGATGCCTGGCCTGGATGTGGATTGCGCGGCGGCGGGCCCCTTGGATCTACACCTTGCTTGCCGCCTCGAGCATCGTCTTCGTGTTTTCCGCGATAGGTCTCGGCCAAAAGGCCGGCATTTTTCGCGACGGACCGAGGGCAGTCGCCCTCGGAGATCACGTCTCGCTTCGCGAAGGTCCCTACCCGCAGGCCCAGATACGGGGACAAGCCCGGGGAGGCGACCGCGGCGTGGCCGTCGATCGCGATCGGGATTTCGTGAAGCTGCGCCTCGTCGACGGCCTCGAAGGCTGGGCGCCCGCTTCCGCCGTCGGCCTCATCGACCTAGACGAGAGTGTCCATTGACAACGCAACTCAACAGACCGAGGATGCGGCCCGAGCTGGTGAGCTGAGGAGCGCTGAAGCCATGACGACCGAGTCCAAGACCAAAATCCTAGTCGCCGACGATGACTTGGAGATCCTGGCGCTCGTCGCGCGACACTTGAGCTCACTGCCCGCTGAAGTCGTCGAGGCCTCCGATGGCGAGGAGGCGCTACGGCTCGCGAAGCGCGAGAAACCCAGTCTCGTGGTGCTCGACGTCATGATGCCTGGAATGAGCGGCTGGGAGGTATGCCGCGCGATTCGGGAGGACGAGACGCTGGGCGGCACTGGCGTCATCATGCTCACCGGCATCGGCGAGCGCCTCAACGAGATGACCTCTCCCCTGTACGGAGCCGATGCTTTCCTCGACAAACCCTTCGAGCTGGAAGAGCTTGCCGAGAAGGTTCGGGAGGTATTGGCCGGCCGACAGTCGGCCTGAGCTTTGGTCTCGTTGCTGCGACTGCGGTATATGCTACCCGGCTGACGATGTTTTGGACACGTGGAGTCATCATCGTGCTCGCCCTCGCCATGGCGAGCTGCTCGAAAAAGGCCGAAGAGGCTCCCGCCGGCGAGCAAGAGTGGCCCAAGCACGGGCTCACGGAGGCGCAGGCCAACGAGGTGCTCGCCAAGGTGGGAGACCGAACGATCACGGTCGGCGAGTTTGCGGACCGTCTCGCCTCGCAGTCTCCCTATTTGCGTGCGCGCTTCGAGAGCCCGGAGCGTCGCAAGGAGTTTCTCGACAACCTCGTGCGCTTCGAGCTCTTGGTGTACGAGGCCAAACGGCGAGGCTACGACGAGAAGCCTGAAGCCGTCCGAGCGCGTCGCAACGCGATGATCCAACAGCTCGTGAGGAAAGAGGTCGATGAACCGTTGCAGAATTCCGACGTCACCGATGAAGAGGTGAAGGAAATCTACGATGCCAATCCCACGGAGTTCGACCGCCCGGCTCAGGTTCGCGCAAGCCACATCTTCATCAAGGACAGGGCCCGGGCCGAAAAAGTTCTGGAGAAAGCCAAGGAGAGCGATCTAGCCACCTTTCGTCGCCTGGCTCGCGAGGAATCCGAAGACGACGACACCAAGAACGACGGCGGCGACTTGCAGTTCTTCACCGCGGACGCCGAGGCCCCACCGCCTGCCGCAGTTCGCGACGCAGCATTCTCTCTCAATCAAGTGGGAAGCGTGTACCCCGAGTTGGTGGAAGCCGACGGCGGTTACCACATCGTCATGCTGACCGGAAAGCGCGCGACGCTGAAGCGCACCTACGAGCAAGCCAAACGGGCGATTCGGCACAAGCTCCTCCGTGAGAAGAAAGACGCCGCGATGGAGGCCCTTACCGAACGCCTTCGGAAGGAAGTCGAGGTCGAGGTCGACTACGAGGCGCTGAAAGAGGTGCGCGTCGAAGTTCCGCTTGTTCCCGAGGGCCGGTGAGGCGACGCCAGCTCGCAGTTGCAGCTTTTTTCTTGGGGTTGGTCGCCGCCTCGGCCACCGCCGACGTCGTGGAGCGGGTAGTGGCCACGGTCAACGACGAGGCGATTTTTCTCAGTGACCTGCGAAGGCGCGCGGTGCCCTTCCTTCCCCAGGTAGCAGACGCCTCGACCGAGACGGAGCGGATGTCGCGCCTCAAAGAGCTCTACGACGAGCTGCTCAACTATTTGATCGATGAAAAGCTCGTTCGTCAGATCGCGGCTAGTAGCGGTATTCGAGTGACGGAAGCAGACATCGACGCGGCAATGGAGAACATTCGACTGCAAAACAACATGACGGAAGAAGAGTTCGACAAGGCGCTGGCGTCGCAAGGGTTGAGCAGGCCTCAATATCGACAGGAGCTCAGGAGGCAGCTCGTCAGGTTGAAAGTGATGAACGAACGGGTCCGTTCGCGCGTCAACGTGACCGAGGAAGAAGTCCGAGCTCGCTACGAGCAACGCGCGCGCGAGGAAGGTAGCGAGGTGCGAATGCGAGTCTCGCATCTGTTGTTCCCGGTCGAAAAGAGCGCGTCGGTCACCGAGGTGGCGGCCGTCCGCGCCGAGGCCGCAGAGGTCCGGCGATCACTCACTGCGGCCAATTTCAAGGAGCGTGCGAAGGAGCTCGGCGGCGGAGACCTCGGTTGGCTCTCGGAAGGCGATCTGCCCGAGGAGCTGGAAAACGCGTTGTCCAGGCTCGACCCGGGGGAGATCAGCGAGCCGGTGCGGGGCGGCTCGGGCTTCCACCTCTTCTTCCTCGAAGATCGTCAGGCCGGCGCCGACTTCCCCTCCTACGACGAGATGAAGCAGGAGCTCTACCGGGAAATGCTCGATGCCGCCATGGCACGTCAGGAACGAATCTTTCTCGACGAAGTACGGCGCAAAGCCGTGATCAACCGCATGCTCTAGATCCTGGCGAGTCGGCCGCCTGGCCGCTCGAAGCATGGGCTGGCACGCGCACCACTGCACGCTAGGCTCGCACGATGAGCGGGGAGGTCAGGATCGAGCAGGATGGCGCCCTTGCGCGGCTGGTGTTCGATCACGAGCAGCGTCGCAACGCGATCACGGTCGACATGTGGCGCGCCATTCCGGACGCCCTCAGGCGCATCCAGGAGGATGATCGGATCCGAGTGGTCGTCATGCGAGGAGCCGGACGCGAGGCGTTCGTCTCTGGCGCGGACATCTCGGAGTTCGAGCAGACGCGAACCGGCAACGCGGGACGTGACTACGACGCCTTGACCGCTCGCGCGTTCAACGCCTTGCGCGAGCTCGAGAAGCCCCTCATCGCTTTGGTTCATGGCTTCTGTATCGGCGGTGGCGCAGCCATCGCGCTCACCGCGGATCTCCGCTACGCCGCCGAGGACGCCATCTTCGCCATTCCACCAGCGCGATTGGGCCTCGGCTACCACACCGCCGGAGTGCAAGCGCTGATCCGCACCGTGGGGTTTTCGGGCGCGGCCGACCTCCTGTTCACGGCGCGTCGCGTCGGCGCGGAGGAGGCGCGGCGACTCGGTCTGGTCAACGAGGTGTTCGTCAAGGACGACCTCGATCAGCACGTCGATCGGTTGGCACGGACGATCGCCGAGAATGCGCCTCTCACGATTCGGAGCGCGAAAATCACGCTGCAGGAGCTCGCGAAGACCGAAGGCTCGCGAGACGCCGACCGAATCGAGCAGTCGATCGAGGATTGCTACCAAAGCGAAGATTTCAAGGAGGGGGTCCGGGCCTTTCTCGAAAAGCGCAAACCGCAGTTTGGAGGCAGGTAACGCAGACGGGTCCGGGGCCCGGTCGCCGGCGCCCGGGAGATGGTGGCGTTGGGCCGGGCGCTGACGTACAAGAACGCGAAAGAAAGGGGACAACGAATGCTCTCCAGGCAATCGACCGGGCTCATCGCCTTCTGGCGCAACTACGATCGCAAGACCTATCTGAAGGCGGCGGTCCTCGCGGATCGTCTCGGGTACGACTCGTTCTGGCTCCCCGAGGTATGGGGGTATGAAGTCTTCTCGCTGCTCACGGAGATCGCCCTGAAGACCAAGCGCATCAAGCTCGGCACTGGGATCGTCAACGTGTTCAGTCGCTCGCCCGCCTTGATTGCGATGCAGGCGGCGACACTCGACGAGATAAGCGGCGGGCGACTGATCCTCGGGCTCGGCACGAGCGGCAAAAACGTCATCGAAGGCCTGCACGGTCGCGACTTCGAGAAGCCCCTCACACAGGTTCGAGATGTCATTCGTGTCGTCCGGACGATGCTCCAGAGCCGACCGCTGAGCGAAGCGGATACGAAGATTCGCAGCTATCGGCCCTTCACGCTCGATTTCGAGCCCACACGCCGTCACATTCCAATCTACGTGGCCGCCCTCAAGCGTCAGTCGATCATGAGCATCGGCGAAATGGCCGACGGATGGATGCCGATTTTCTGGCCCTACGATCGGCTTGGCGACGGTCGCAAGTGGATCGAAGAAGGAGCAGCCAAAGCAGGCCGGGACCCAAGTGAGATCGTGACGGCGCCCTTCACCACCGTGATCCCCGTCCCCGGAAGGGGTGCCTCGGCAAAGGCGCGGGAGATCATCGCGTTCTACGTCGGCGGCATGGGCGAGTATTACAAGGAGCTGCTCAGCGGTTTCGGGTACGCGGAAGAGTGCGAGGAGATAGCTCGGCTTTATCGCGACAAGTCCACCCGTAAGATGGCGGCGGATGCCGTCACCGATGACATGATCGAGGCGCTGACCATCTCCGGCGATCCGATCTACTGTCGCCGGGAGATCGCCCGTCGCAGGGGCCTCGGAATGGAGCAGCCCCTCATCAACCTGCCGCCCGGGATGCCCTGGCCGGGTCTCGCTGCGTTCATCACGGCGTTGGCGCGGGCATAGGCAGGCCGCCCTGCTCTAATTGGTGCTGTCCGCACATCCAGTGCCATTGGAAAGAGCGGACACTATGAACAATTACGTATGGATCGCCGCGTCAAGTCGGCGTATCTAGTGAACACAGGGGCTAAGCAAGACAGAGATCCAAATCGTGCGCTGACGCCACCTGCTCTGCCTTGGTAGAGCATCGACGCGGCCGGTCGGAAACGGGCTGGCCGGCCGCGTCTCTTTTTATGCAAGCGAGCGGCGGCCGACGAAAATACGGCCTCTTTCGTCAATCGTCGCCGTCTTGCGCGGTCATCACGGCAATCAGCTCCGCCTGCGAGTTGACCCCCGCTTTGCGAAAGATCACACCGAGTTGGGTCGTTACCGTCCGGGCGGAAACCCCGCGCTTCTCGGCGATCTCTCTCACAGTGAGACCCTCCAGAACCAGATCGATGATCTCCTGCTCGGCCTGGGTCGTGCCCTCGGGATAGCGCAGCTTGGGCAGGGGGACGCTGAGGACGATGACCTCCTCGCCCCCGACACGCATACGGCTGACGCGCGGCCCGTCCCCTGAGTCCGGTTCGGATGTCAGCTCTTCGTCGTCATCCGAATCCTCATCATTGCCACCCGAATCCTCACCATTGCGGGGTCTGGGGTCTGCCATGGCGGAAACATACCTGCGCGGATCGTGTCCGGTCAACGCTGCAAAGCTACTGATAGACGGCCTCAGAGGCCCATCTGCTTCGCGATGATCACCTTCATGATCTCGTTCGTTCCGGCGTAGATCCGCTGGACTCGCGCGTCCATGTACGCCCGGCTGATCGGGTACTCGAGCATGTAGCCGTAGCCGCCATAGAGCTGAAGGCACGCATCGATGACGCGGCCCTGCATCTCGGTCTGCCAAAGCTTGGCCATGGAGCACTCCTTCACCAGGTATTTGCCGGCCACGTGCTCTGCCACGAGCTTGTCGAGGAAGGCTCGGCCCACCTCGATTTCCGTTGCGCACTGGGCGAGGGTGAACTGCGTGTTCTGGAACTTGGAGATCGGACGGCCGAACGCTTGGCGCTCCTTCGTATAGGCGATTGCATCTTCGAGCACCTTCTCGGCACTGGCTTGTGACATTATTGCAACGCACAAACGCTCTTGCTGAAGCTTCTGCATCAGCATCATGAATCCGGCACCTTCTTGCCCGATGATGTTGTTCGCTGGCACGCGGCAATCGTCGAAGGCGAGCTCGGCCGTGTCTTGGCTTTCCATTCCCATCTTTTCGAGCTTGCGGCTTCGGATGAACCCGGGACGGTCCGCCTCGACGATGAACAGCGACAAGCTCCTATGCGGATCATCGGAGTTTTCCGTGCGAGCCGCGACCACCACCACGTCGCACGACATGCCGTTGGAGATGAAAGTCTTGGCGCCGTTGATCACGTAGTGATCGCCGTCTCGCTTGGCGGTCGTGGCGATGCCCGCCAGGTCGGAGCCGGTCCCTGGCTCCGTCATGGCCAGCGCCGTGATCGTCTCACCGCTCGCGCACCCCGGCAGCCACTTGGCTTTCTGCTCGGGGCTTCCGAACGAATGGATGTAAGGCACGATGATGTCGGAGTGTAAGCTCGCCGCCCAACCGGACTCGTACGCGCGAGACAGCTCCTCCATGACGACCACCGAATGAAGGAAGTCACCGCCGGCGCCCCCGTACTCCTCTTCCATCCACGGGCACAGAAAGCCGGAAGCCCCGGCTTCGAGCCAGATCTCGCGGCTCACCACGCCCTGCTGGCGCCACTTGGCCTGTTGAGGAATCACCCGCGTCTGCACGAACTGCCGAAAGTTGCTTCGGAAAATCTCGTGCTCCTCGGAAAAAAGGCTTCGTTCCATGTCGCTCCCTGACTGAATGGCCATTCATTTAGCTGAGCCATTAGTCTCTGGCAAGCCCATCCGCCCTCGCTGCCTTGCCCAACGCTGTCGGGGTCTCTATGGTCCGCCGCAATGCGCCGCCGACCGGCTCGCTTCTCCCTTCTCTTGGTCTTCTTCGCGGCAATCCCTGCTACGGCACTGGCCAGCAGCGACGGGCATGGGCTTGGCTACGACGTGTGGCTGATTCTCGCTGCCATGATCCTCGCCGCAAAGATCGGCGGCGAAGTCGCGGTCCGCCTGAATCAACCGGCCGTCCTAGGCGAGCTCTGCGTCGGCATCGTCCTCGGAAATCTCTATTTGCTCGGCCTCGACACCTTCGACGGCGCGGCGCAGCTCGTTCCGATCGAGTTTCTGGCCGAGCTCGGCGTAATTCTCCTCCTGTTCGAGGTCGGGCTCGAATCGACGCTCTCCGAGATGCGAGCGGTGGCGCCCACTTCCGGCCTGGTTGCGATCGTGGGCGTCATAGCGCCGATGGCCCTCGGCTATGGGGTGAGCCTCTGGCTCTTGCCGGATGAGCCTTTTTCGCTCCACTTATTCATCGGCGCGACGCTTTGTGCGACGAGCGTGGGCATCACGGCCCGCGTCTTGAAGGATCTCGATGCCATGGCGCGTCCGGAAACGCGCGTGATCTTGGGGGCCGCCGTCATCGACGACGTGCTGGGTCTCATCGTCCTAGCGGTCGTGGCCAGCATCGCGCAGTTCGGCGAAATGCCCGGACCTCTAGATCTCACGAGGATCATCGGACTTGCTGCGGGCTTCCTGCTCGGGGCGCTTCTGCTCGGCGCCTATTTCATGCCGAGCGTGTTTCGTGTCGCCTCGAAGCTCCGCACCCAGGACGTCCTAGCCGCGGTCGCGATCGGCCTATGCCTGTTACTGGCGGGCGTTTCGGGCGCCGCAGGGCTGGCGCCAATCGTGGGGGCCTTCGCCGCTGGGTTGATCCTCGATGAGGTACACGTGAGACCGTTCGGCCGGAAATCCGCTCACGATTTGACGGAGATCATTGGCCCGATCGTTGCAGTCATGGCGCCCATTTTCTTCGTGCGCACGGGTATGATGGTCAAGCTCGGTGGGATCGGAACCGAGTCTCTCCTCCTGGCTGTCGCGCTGACCATCGTGGCCATCGTAGGCAAGCTGGTCGCAGGCCTGGGCGTTCGAGGCAAGACCGCCGACAAGCTCACGGTCGGAATCGGCATGGTGCCGCGCGGCGAGGTCGGTCTCATCTTCGCCAACGTCGGCGTAGGCATCAAGCTCGGCGGTAAGCCCCTCATCGGAGCAGGCGTTTACGCCGCCATCGTTCTCATGGTGATGGCCAGCACGGTGGTGACGCCGCCATGGCTGGCCCAGCGCATTCGGCAAGTGATGCGCAAACAGCCCGATGTCGCTTGAAGCGGCCCTCCAAAACGCGAACGCATCGATCCGTCGCCTCATCGAGTCGCTCGGCTCCGAGGATCGCACCGACGTCGTCTCGATTCCCGTAGGAGCGCTCGATTGGACGATCGCGGAAGCCGCTGAAGAGCATCCAGAGCAGCAATTCGTGGTCGTGACCACCAACCTCGACGAGGCGTATCGGCACGAATCCAATCTGCGTTTCCTGCTCGAAGATGCGAACGGGGGTGTGCTTCTCTACGCTGCGGCGGATACGAGCCCGCTGCTCGACGTGGTGCCGGACCGGCGCGCGGAGATGCAGCGGATGGCAGTGCTGACACAGCTTGCCGAACACCAACCTTGGCGTGTTCTAATCGTCCCGGCCGCCGCGCTCATTCGGCGCGTTCCGCCTCGTCAGCACGTCCAAGGGGGTTTGTTGCCGCTACGGATTGGGCAGCGGATCGAGCGAGACGTCTTGGTGCAGCGCTTGGTGGAGCTCGGGTATCTGCGGGTGCCGCTGGTCGAGGATCGAGGGACGCTCTCTGCCCGTGGCGCGCTGATCGACGTCTACCCTCCCGATGCCTCCATGCCCTGCCGCATCGAGCTGGATGACGACGAGATCGTTCGCATCCGGCTCTTCAACTTGGACGATCAGAAGAGCGTCGACGAGATCGAGTCCGTTCGGATGGGCCCTGCGAGAGAGGTGCCAGACACACCGGCTTCCATCGCCCGGGCCAAGACGAAAGTGCGCGAGCTTTGCGACGAAATGAACATGCCGACCTTGCAGGCTCGTGAGCTCATCGACGAGCTGGATCGCGGCTCGGGCGCCCTCATCTCGAACGCACTGCTGCCCGCATACTTCGAAACGCTCGATACGATCGTGGACTACCTCCCAGCGAGCTCGCGTGTGGTTCTGGTGGATCCCGTTTCCCTCAGCGAATCGATCGCTACCGAGCTGCGCCACGCAAACGAGGAACACATGGCTCGCTCGGACCGCCCCACGTTCGAGCTGTCCCGCTACTACGCGACCGAGGGCGAGCTCACCGAGCGGCTGCGTGCGCATCCCATCTTGATCGCCCATCGGTTGGCGGTGCACGGTGCGGTCGACGCAGAAGAAGGCCCCATGATCTCGGCGTTTGCGCCCCCCAAAGACACGCTCCTTCGGGTCGATGCTTCGGACCAACAGCCGCTCATCTCGGAGCTCCGGACGCGCAAATCGCAACGGGATCGGGGGCTCCAACCGCTGGCTGACCAGCTTCGCGCATGGATCGATCAAGGATTGCGCGTCGTGCTGGTCGGAAGAACGCAACACCAGGCAGATCGATTGGTCGACCTCCTTCGCAGCTATGACGTGCCCTCCAGGGCGCTGCAGGAAGTGACTCTCGGAGAGCTGCGGGACGGCTTCATTCTTTGGAGCGAGGGGCTCGCCTACGTCACGGAAGAGGAAATTTTCGGAACCCGAGTGCGTCAGCAACGCGGGGCGCGTCAGACCCGCAAGCAACAGCAGCGATTTCTCGAAGACCTGCGCGAGCTCAGCGTGGGCGACTTCGTCGTGCACGTCGATCACGGCGTCGGGAAGTATCTCGGTCTCGAGCACAAGGCATTGAGCCTCACGGCTCTCGATCGCCTGCACGGCCGCACCCCTCAGACCATCGAAGTCATGGTGGTGGAGTACGCAGGTGGCGACAAGCTGTTCGTCCCGGTCACGCGTTTGGGGATCATTCAGAAATTCAAAGGCGCCGAAGGGCACCAGCCCAAGCTCGACCGTCTTGGCGGAACCACGTTTGCAACCAAGAAGAGCCGCGTTCAAAAGGCCGTCCAACAGATGGCCGAGGAGCTGCTCAAGCTCTACGCGGAGCGATCGGCGTCGCACCGCGAGCCAATCGACATGCCGGGGACCGCCTACGTCGAATTCGAAGCGACGTTCCCATTCGAGGAGACCCGAGATCAGGAGCGCGCCATCGAGGACGTCATGACCGATCTCGACGAGCCGCAACCGATGGATCGTTTGGTCTGCGGAGATGTCGGCTTTGGAAAGACGGAAGTAGCGCTGCGTGCGGCCTTCCGCGTCGCGATGAGCGGCAGACAGGTCGCTCTCTTGTGCCCGACCACGGTGTTGTCGCAACAACACTACCGCACGTTCTCTGCACGATTCGAGGGATACCCGTTGCGAGTCGGTGTGCTTTCGCGCTTCGTTCCCCGAAACGAGCAGATCGAGGTTCTGAGCGCGTTGAAGGATGGTACCCTCGACGTCGTCATCGGCACGCATCGTCTTCTCTCGAAAGACGTGCATTTCGCCAATCTTGGACTGTTGGTCGTCGATGAGGAGCAGCGGTTTGGCGTCACTCACAAGGAGCGCATCAAGAAGCTGCGAACCAACGTCGACGTGCTGACTCTCAGTGCCACGCCAATTCCCCGCACACTCCAGCTCGCAGTGGGCGGCATGCGGAGCCTGTCCCTGATCACAACGGCGCCGCAGGATCGGCGCGCCGTGCGGACCTTCGTCTGCCGGTGGGATGACCATCTCATCAAGGAGGCGATCGAACGCGAGCTCAGTCGCGGCGGGCAGGTCTTCTTCGTCTACAACCGCATCGAGGGCCTCTACGAGCGCGCGCAACGTCTTCAGGAGCTGGTCCCCCATGCGAGGGTTGCAGTCGCGCACGGGCAAATGAAGGCCACCTCGCTCGATCGGACGATGACCGATTTCGTCGAGGGCGCGTACGACGTGCTGTGCTCGACCGCAATCATCGAGAGCGGGCTCGACATACCGCGGGCCAACACGATTCTGATCGACCGAGCGGACTCGCTGGGTCTCGCGCAGCTATATCAGCTGCGGGGTCGGGTCGGACGATCGGACCAGCGTGCCTACTGCTACTTGATCACACCTCCCCCCAATCAAATGTCCGAGGAGTCACGCGTTCGTATGGAAGCGCTGGAGCGTTTCTCGGGTTTGGGGGCGGGCTTTCGTGTCGCGACACTCGACATGGAGCTTCGGGGCGCGGGAAATCTGCTCGGGTCCGAACAGAGCGGAAACGCTTCACTGGTGGGGTTCGACATGTTCGTCCAAATGCTGAGCGAGGCAGTCTCCGAGCTGAAGGGTGAGGAAGTGCAGCACGAGGTCGACCCGGAGCTCTCCGTGGAGGTCGAGCACTACCTGCCAGAGGGGTACATCGACGACATCGGGCTTCGCCTTTCGTTGTACAGGCGGTTCGCCACCGCATCGGACGAGCAGACCGTGGACGAGCTCGCAGACGAGATGGAAGAGCGTTTCGGACCACCTCCACCGCCCGCACGCGACTTCGTCCGAGTCATGGCGCTCAAGCCGCCCTTGCGCGAGCTGCGTGCGTTGGGTTGCGAGGCGGAACGCAAACGGGTGACGCTGCACCTGAGGGAGGACACGCCTCTGGATCCTGCGAAGCTCATGCCACTGGTGGCCATGCCAGGGGGACGGTGGAACCTCTCTCCCGACATGAAGCTGACGCGTCGGTATTCCGAAGAGGACTCCGGTGATGCCGTGGATCGTGTACGCTATCTCCTCAAGGAGCTCGAACCCCTTCGGGCCGAAGGGCGATAGCGCCAACGAGGAAACACCATGTCACTCTCCGATGAGCTTCAGCGCATGTTCGAGGCGGACCGGGCGCTTCGCAAAGCCGAATCAGCGCTGCTGCGCAACAAGGCATCTTCCGACCTGGTTGCGCTTCTCGAACGAGAAACCCAGCGCGCCCTCGAGCTCGAAGATCGCACCGAAGCGACCATTCGCCTCGAGCGCCTCGCCGACTTGTGCGCGCAGGTGCCAGGCCCCCGAATGACCGACGCCTTGATTGCGATCCTCGACGATACCGAGCCTCGAGTTCGCGTCGCCGCAGGTGAGGCGCTGAGGGACGTGGGCTACGAGCGGTACGCCGAGGTCGCGCGAGGAATCGAACGAGCCCTCGATCACAATGCCGACGGCCCTGCCATGTCCGAGCTTCCCTGGATCCTCGCAGAGATCGCAGAGCCAAGCGCCCTGCCCTTGATCCGTCGCTTCTTGAGCCATCCCAATCCGGACGTCGTCGCCGCAGCGATCGAATCGCTTGCTCAGCTCCAAGAGCCAGATTCGGTCTCGGACCTGGAACGGTTCGTCGGCGATCCCAGGGAGGTCATCATCGAGGACTTCGAGCACGAGACCAAGACGACGCTGGGTGAGCTCGCACGAGAAGCTCTCGACATGCTCGGGTACCGTAGCGGCGACGACTAAACCGAATGCACCTTGAAATGGGCGGATCAGCTCAGGGTGTACTTGGTCTACGCTAAGGAGCCTCTCGAGTCCACAGGGCACGGTGCTTCGCCGCCTTGGCCCTCGCCCGGTCTTTCTCGAATAGCGTGAGATAGTCTTCCTTCACCCCGTCGACCTCCACTTCCTCGGGCATCTCCCGAGCAGCCTCCTCCATGGAGCGCACGAGCGACCGCAGGGGCGCCGAAGCTTGCCCAAAGGTAGACCGCTCGATTCCATCGGCCACCGCGGAAATCCGGCCGACCACTTTCTTGCTGAGATAGCCGCGCCGATTCAGATCGTCGAAGCTGGCGACCAGCACCTCGGGGTTGAAGGTATGAGCAACCACCAGATCGGCTCCGACCCGAAGGACTGCCTGCGCGTCGAGCGCACCGTCCTCTAGCAACACCAACGCCGGTTGGAAGTAGTTGTAGAACGCACAAACGCGACGCCCGAAGTCGCGAAAACCGGCCGTCGACGAGACTCGTTCGAGATGAATGAAGATCCGTCGCACCGTGTCTCCCCGAGGGACCCGCGCGGCAATTCGCACGATCTGTGGAATGTCTTCGGGATAGACCTGCGCCGCCTCCGCCACTTTCATCAGCAGCTCCTGGCTGACTCGGCCGGCGGCAATGTCCGCGTAAAGCGAGTAGATGAACGCATCTCCTTCTGCATCGTCACCAAAGAGGATCTCGTCGGTATCGGGCGAAACGTTGGTCCGTGAGCGCAACAACGCAGTGAGCTTGTAGCTCAGCTGGTCCCTCAAGAATCGAAACTTGCCGCGCACGAGATTGCGGAGGCTCGGCTTCAACGTGAACCCGTCCCATCGAATGCCATCGAGCCTCAGCTTTGCCTCGAGCACACTGCGCATCTGCTCGGGGCTTCCCGACAGGATGAAGATGGCTGCCGGATCCGTGGCGCGAATCTCCCGGAGCAACGTGCTGGCGCCGGGATAGGAGCGCTTCCGTGACGCTGGCTCGAAGGCCGTCCGAACCAGGTCGCGAAGCGTGTCGAACTCGGTGCGTAGATATGTCTTGTCGAGGTCCCACCGGTAGACGATGTGGTTTCGGCGCTCGGTCAAATCGGGTGCCACGTGCCGACCATAGCAGCCAACGTGCTTAAGATGCAGACCCATCCGACTCTGATATGGTCCGCGCATGCCTCTGATCGCGATCGTCATCGATGACCGCACTTTGGAACGCGGCTCGGAGGCCCAACGCGTTGAATGGGAGGCCAACATTCGGGAGCTGCTGGTCAAGGCCGGAGGTGCCATCGACGAGGCCGCGACGCTCCACGTGAGCGTCACGGAGCAAGGATTCGGCCTGGAGCTTCAAACCGAGGACGGGGCGGTGCTGGAAACGCTCACCATCCCGCATGAGCTCCTGTCCGGCCACATCACCGAGTACGTGGACATCGTTCGCCAAATCGCGGAGGCCGAGGGCGTCAATCAGATGGAGGCTCTGGACATGGCCAAAAAGGTGACACACGACCGCGCGGGCCGGGTGCTCAAGCGAGCGCTTCGTCCGTTCAGGATCGACCTCGAAGCCGCGCGCACGCTCTTCACTTTGTTGTTGTCACTCCGCGTAGACACGACGAGGCTGACCGGCGTGCACGGACATCGCACGATTCGCTAGTTGCCAGCAGGGCTCCCTTCGGACATACGCTGACCATGGGACGGTTGCGTGAGCTCTTGGTCGATCAACCGCAGATGCCTGCAGTCGAATCGCACCTGGACAGCCTCGGTCCGCACGAGCGGTTGGAGGAGATTCGGACGCTGGGGCGTGCGCATCAAGCGCGCCTGTTCGAGGCCGCCGCAGGTTACAAGCCGGTTTCGCTCGCCGACATCGTTCCTGCGGATCGTAAGCCCATGCAGGAGGTGGTTCACCACGGAAAGAACTCGCTGCCGGCATTCAACCACTTCGCGAAGGTGTTCGTTCGGCCGTCCTCGACGCCCCAACCCGAGCTCTGGGGTTACAATCGCGCCGGCGGGTTCGTCGAAACGGTGGTCGGACCGGGATACTTCGTCGCCTATCTCCACGAGGTTCCTGGTGAGGTGCTGGTCGATTATCTCAGGCTTCCGCCTGAGCGGCCGGCCGATTGGCCCGAGATCCTCCCCAACTCCGCTCGTCTTTCGAGGTTCGTCTACGGTGGCACTCAGGACATTCTGCGCGGCGTTTCCAGTCACGTGACCATCGGCCGCGCGACGAAGGCTGGCAAGCCGATGTCCGCCTGGTTCGTGCTTTGCCGGTGGGACGAATCCTGACCCAAACCCGGCCTCTGTCGCGAGTTTGGGCATGACTGGACCTTTTTCGTCGTTTGTTGAACACTGAATGGCAAGGGGGTCATGACAGCGTCGTTGAAAGAGTCGGTCCCGCCGCCGGCCGAGGACGTCTACGCGAGGAACGAGAACGCCAGCCATTCGAAGCGCGACGAGGAGTTCGTGCGGCTCCTGAATGCGGCAGGTCTGGCATGCGAGCTCGATGCCCGCCAGCTCGCGATGCTCACCTCGGAGCTCGGGGAATCTCGAGTTCAGTCGCGTAGGATGGACATCTTGGAGCTGTACTACCGAGGCAACGGCGACGCCTCCGTCGCCTCGCGACGTCGCAAGAGCGACCGCTTCTTCATGCACAACGATTATTTCTCCGTCACAGCACACCAGCTCGTGTCGTTGCTGGCGGAGCTGAATCCGGAGATCGCCCCGATCGAGCTTCAACAGATTGGAGCGGACGAAAACCTTCTCGTCCTGCGCGCCGGCGAGCATTTCAGCGCAGTGACGGACGAGGACGATGAAGGAGCGCAACCAGGCACCGTTGCCGTGAGGGCTCTGGTGCGGGCTCTGAATGCGCTCCTGGCCAAAGCCGACGTGACCGAGCGGCTCGTCCCTCTTGCACCCGATGACTCGCGCGAGCTGTACATCGGCGTCACCGAAGAGGGCGCCATGACTCTACTGCAAGGGGGATGCACCGAGCTTTCCGCGGTGGCAGCCCTTCGCGAATTTGCGAGCTGGTAACGGCCGCGCTCTTCAGCCATACCTGTCGCCACCGACCCGAGGCAAACACGAATGGCTGAATTCGACTATGACCTCTTCGTCGTCGGAGCAGGTTCCGGCGGCGTTCGAGCGGCCCGGACGGCGAGCTCCCTCGGGGCACGGGTGGCGATCGCGGAGATGGACCGACTCGGAGGAACTTGCGTCAACGTCGGATGTGTTCCAAAGAAGCTCTTCTTCTACGGCTCACACTTCGCTCACGATCTGCGTGATGCACGCGGCTACGGATGGCTCACCGAAAGCTCGTTCGATTGGTCGACGCTGCAGGAGAACAAGAATCGCGAAATCCAGCGCCTCAACCGCATCTATAGGGAGCTATTGGAGCGAGCGGGCGTCCGCTTGCGGACGGGCCAGGCCCGGTTGATCGATCCACATACGGTCGAGGTCGGAGGTTCTCGACACACGGCGGAGCGGATTCTGATCGCGACCGGCGGTACTGCGATCGTGCCGGAGATTCCCGGTAAGGAGCACGCGCGCGACTCCAATGCGGTGTTCGAGCTCGACCGATTGCCAAGACGCGTGATGGTAGTCGGAGCGGGCTACGTTGCTCTCGAGCTCGGATCTGTGTTCGTCGCCCTCGGGGCCGATGTCACGTTGGTTCATCGAGGCGAAGAGATTCTGCGCGGCTTCGATCATGATCTTCGATATCACCTCCATGACGAGCTCGAGGCCAAGGGAATGCGAATCTTGCTCGAAACGGAGGTGCGCGCGTTGAGAGAAACCGACGCCGGGTTCGAGGCCGAGCTCACCGATGGCGAGGTGATCGCAACGGACTTTCCCATGTTTGCGATCGGACGAAAGCCCAACACTGCCGGCTTGGGTCTCGAAGAGCTGGGCGTGGAGCTCGGTCCGTGGGGAAGCATCGTAGTCGACGACGATTTCACCAGCTCCGTCCCGTCCATCCACGCCGTGGGGGACGTGACCAACCACCTCCAGCTCACTCCGGTGGCGCTTGCCGAAGCCATGCACTTTGCGCATCGCTTCTATGGTAGGGGCCGGCACCGCATCGACTACATGAGCATCCCGACCGCGGTGTTCTGCCAGCCCGAGCTAGCCACGGTGGGACTCACCGAAGCGCAGGCATGGCATCGCTGTCAGGACGTTCGCGTATACAAATCCGTCTTCACGCCGCTCAAGCTCAGCCTCAGCGAAAGGCACGAGCACTCGATTGTGAAGCTCGTCGTCGACGCGTCCGATGATCGCGTGGTCGGGTGTCACATGGTCGGCCCCGGCGCTGCAGAGATCATCCAGGGCCTGGCCGTGGCGATGAAAGCAGGTGCGACCAAGGCACAGTTCGACGCCACCCTGGGAATCCACCCAACCTCGGCCGAAGAGTTCGTGACGCTGCGCTAGATTTCTTTAGTTAATCAGTCGGGAAAATTCGGCGATTTCAGTGAGTGAATCTGCTGTATTTATAAGCGGAACATGCTTAGAGTAACCTCTTGAGTCTGGACGGATTGCAAATCTGCACCAGACTTGTCAAGTTAGTCCGAGCCGTCATGGAAGCCGTCCGCGTCGCACCAGTCGATCCCGACCTCGATGGAGACAATCGAACGCTCTGCGGGTCGAGCCCCGAGGAGCTCATCGAATGGGCCGCGGCACGCTATGGCGATGCCTTGGTGGCCTCGACGAGCTTCGGCGCGACCTCTGCGGTGATGCTGCATCTGATCCACCGCGTCGCGCCACGGACGCCAATCGTGTGTGTCGATACGGGATACCTATTTCCAGAAACGTATCGGTTCGCAGAGGACTTGATCCAGCGTTTGCATCTGGACGTGCGCTTCTATTCCGCCCCGATGTCTCCCGCACGCCAGGAAGCGCTCTACGGAAGGCTCTGGGAGCAAGGCGAGGACGGAGTCAAGCGCTACCTTCAGCTCAACAAGGTCGAGCCAATGCAACGTGCCCTCAGCGATCTCGGCGCGCGGGCTTGGATGGCCGGCTTGCGCTCCGAGCAAACGGAGCACCGCGCCGGGCTCCGGCGGATCGAGCAGCAGGATGGCCGCATCAAGATTCATCCGATTCTCGACTGGACCGAAGAAGAGATCGACGCTTACATGCAGCGATACGATCTTCCATATCACCCCATGGTCGGAGAGGGATATCGCTCAATCGGTGACCACCATTCCACGATTCCCACCACCGCGGACATGGATCCCCGGGACGGTCGCATTCTCGGCAAGACGCGGGAGTGCGGCCTACATCTGCCACTGACTGCGGAGCAGAATCAAAGCCTAAAATCGAGCGGGCTGTAATAAGCTGGCCGACTGCGTCGTGCTTTGCGTAACCTGAAAGAGGGGAGCAAAGGTGACCTTGTATCGGCTGGTCCTCAGCGATCTGCATCTCGGGACGGGAACCCGTCGGGGACAGCTCAATCCGCTCGAAGACTTCATCCATGACGATCGATTCGCCGAGCTGTTAGGCCACTACGATCGGCTTGCCGGCGCCGAGGGAAGCATCGAGCTGATTCTGAATGGGGACATCTTCGATCTGTTGAAGGTGAAGATCGCGGACCGATGGCCCACGGAGGTGACGGAGGACATCGGGATCGCGAAATTGCAGCAGTGCTTGGAGGGACACCCGAAGTTCGTGTTGGCGCTTCGCGAGTTCCTGCAAAAGCCGACGAATCGTCTGACTTATCTTCCCGGCAATCACGACTTGGAGCTCTGGTTCACAGGAGTGCAGGAGCTCTTTTTGCGTTACGTTGCGCCGGGTGAAGCCTCCGAGCGCGTCCACTTCGTCACTTCCTCCGATACTTACTACCTGCCCGAGGGCATTCAGGTCCGCCACGGACACCAATTCGAGCGAGTTCATCGGGTCGACTATTCGCAGATGACGCGAATGCGCAGGGACGGGACCGAAATACTGGCGCTTCCCTGGGGCAGCCTCTGGATTTTGGAAGTGATGAATCCGCTCAAGGAGATTCGAAGCCACATCGACCGCATCCAACCGCTGCGTCGATTTCTTTGGTCTTCATTGCTCTTGGATCCCCGTTTCGTGCTCAAGTTTTTGTGGCGATCGAGCGTGTACTTCTTTCGCCACCGGGTATTCACCATGCGCGCATGGCGAGACCGAATCCTGCACTTCCCCCGATTGCTGCGGGAAGAAATCTTCGAGATCACGCGCGGCGGATACGACGAGCAGGCGCTTCGGGCACTGAACAAGATCCGTGGGGTGCACACCCTGATCGTCGGTCACAGCCACGGCCCACGATTTCTGCAACTCCCCAACGAGCGCATCCTGGTCAATACCGGGACATGGGTGAAGATGATCAATCTAGATCTTCAGTACCTGGGACAGCATAGCGGCCTAACCTACGCGGTCATCAGCTACGACGGAAACGGCAAGCCAGAGACAACATTGATGCGATGGCGAGGTGCCCACGAGCCCTGCGAAGCGATCCCGTACGCCGACTGAACTCGATTAAGTCCCCGGAGAACGAGTCGCGACGGGCGTGCTCGCGAGCGGGACCCGCTCGCCCGGCTCCTCAAGTCAACGCAAGACTAGGCTCCCGCCCCCTCGCTGTGCTGCCCATCCCGACCCGTCCTCCTACGTACAAGTCGGCGTAAGGAGGGCTCGGAAAAACGCGACATGGGGTGGAGCGGACGTGCGAAGTGCCAATCGGCATGCATGCAACCACCGCCGATTGGCGCGCCGCCCGAGGGGCGGGTTGCGTGACCCAAGCCCACAAGTGCATCGGGTCACCTTTGCAACCCGCCCCGTTCCGTGGAACCTCGTGTCGTGTTTTTCTGAGCCCGGTACTTACCCCCGTCGCGACTCGTTCTCCGGGGATCGAGGTGCGCAAATCTCGGGTCGACGTGAGGCTGGCGTCGAGGTGGGGTTTTGGATACTATACGTGCGTTCAGGTGCCTCGTCCGCACGACAATCCGCCCAATCGCTTCGAGGAAGCTCACATCGAGTGGGAGGGGGAGGCTCCGCCCGCTGATCTCCAGGTGTATGAGGAGCATGCGAAGAGCGCGCTCGCGGAGAACAAGAGCCCGGACGTAGGCTTTCGTTGGAGCGTGAATGCGTACCGGGGTTGCTTCCACGCCTGCGCCTACTGCTACGCACGCCCCACGCATCCCTATCTGGGCTTTGGAGCGGGAACCGACTTCGATCGACGAATCATCGTGAAGGTGAACATCGTCGAGCGGCTGCAGGAGGCGTTCCAGAAGAAGTCATGGAAGCGGGAGCTCGTCGCGTTTTCCGGCAACACCGACTGCTATCAACCGCTCGAAGCGCACTACCAGCTCACGCGGAGGTGCCTCGAGCTCTGCGCTACACACGAGACCCCGGTCGCAGTCATCACCAAGGGCAAGTTGGTGCGTCGCGACGTCGACGTTCTTCAGGAATTGCAGCGTGCCGCGGGCTGCCGCGTCGCCCTCAGCATCCCGTTCGTCGACGACGACCACGCCCGCTCGATTGAGCCTTTTGCAAGCCCGCCCAGTAAGCGCTTCGAGACGCTCCGCATCTTGTCTGATGCCGGAATCCAAACTGCCATAGCTGTCGCTCCGATCATCCCCGGCCTCAACGACGATCAGATTCCCGAGATTCTCCGACGCGCGCGCGATGCGGGCGCATCGAGCGCGTTCAAGATCATGCTTCGGCTTCCTCGAGAGGTGGGCCCTATCTTCGAAGCGCGGCTGGCCGAGGCGTTTCCGCTCCGCCATCGCAAAGTCATGAGCGCCATCCGCGACGTGCGCCGCGGCCGCGACACCGAGAGCCGGTTTGGTGCGCGCATGGTCGGGAGCGGTCCGCGATGGGCCGCCATCGAACAGCTGTTCTCGACCCACTGCGCCCGTCTGGGCCTCGAGCACCATGAAGGTGAAGCGCCCCGGCCGCCCGCGCGACCGACGACGGGGCCCGGAGCCCAGCTTCCATTGGCCTTCTAACCTGGCCCGGGGATTGCAGCGCTCAGGGCCGGTTCGAGGAGCGCGATTCTCCGAATCGGGGGTTTAATCTAGTGATCAAGCATAGTTATCTCGTTGCAGAATTTCAGGACGACTTGTCATCTCGTGACATAATGTCAGCATACATTGCCAGAGAGTCTTCCATGACTGACGCAAACGAAATCTCGGTCCTTGTCGTCGATGACGAGGCGGGCAACGTGGATTCGCTCCGGCGGATCTTCGAGCGGGAAGGATTCACCGTGCGGACCGCAAGCAGCGGACAGAAAGCTCTCGAGGTGTGCCGGCACCACGAGGTCCACGTGGTGGTCAGCGACTTGATGATGCCGGGCATGAACGGCATCGAGTTGGTCAAGGCGCTCAAGACGGTCGTTCCCGATGCGGAGGTCGTGCTGATGACCGCATTCGGGACGGTCGAGAAAGCGGTAGAGGCGATGCGAGCGGGCGCGTACGATTTCGTCGAGAAGCCGCTCAAGCGGCTGCAGATGGTGAAAACCGTTCGCAAGGCAGCCGAGCGTCACCAGCTCATCGTGGAGAACAAAGGTCTCCGACAACAGCTTTCGCAGCTCAGCGATCGCAGCATCGTGGGATCTGCCGCATCGCTCCGAAATGCGCTCGAGATCGCCACACAGGCGGCGCCCTCCTCTGCCAACGTTCTGATTCTCGGAGAGAGCGGGACGGGCAAAGAGCTCCTTGCACGCTTCATCCACGAGCGTAGCGGCCGCGGCAAATTCGTCGGCGTCAATCTATCCGCCCTTCCCGAAACCATCGTCGAGTCGGAGCTCTTCGGTCACGAAAAGGGCGCTTTTACGGGCGCTGTAGCGCGTCGTGACGGACGCATCGCAGAAGCCGAAGGAGGAACTCTGTTTCTCGACGAGATCGGAGAGCTCTCGCCCGCAGTGCAGGTCAAGCTCCTGCGAGTGCTGCAGGAGGGAGAATACCAGCCGGTGGGAGGTCAGATGAAGAAGGCGGACTTTCGTCTGATTGCGGCAACGAATCGCGACCTTCGCGCTGCCGTGGATGCGGGAGATTTTCGCGAGGATCTCTATTACCGGCTCAATGTCATTGCGCTCACGAGCCCTCCATTGCGCGCCCGGCGCGAAGATATCCCGCTGCTGACGGAGCACTTCGTGGCGACGTATTGCGCCAAGAATGGGAAAGAGCCGCTGGCGGTGGACCGGGATGCGATTCAACAGCTCCTTGCCTATGACTGGCCGGGAAACGTCCGTGAGCTCCAAAACGTGATCGAGCGAGCGGTGGTGTTGAACAAAACGGGTGTGATCAAGCTCGCCGACCTGCCCGATCCGGTGGCGCACGCTGAGCCTCAGGTCGATGCCTTCGCGTTTCCGGTCGGAACACCGCTTAGCGAGGTCGAGCGCCGCGTGATCCACGGAACCCTCAAGCACACCGCCGGCGACAAGCAGCTCGCTGCGCAGCTGCTCGGAATTTCGGCTCGCACCATCTACCGCAAGCTCGGCGCCGAAAAAGGCGACGAAGCTGCGTGAGCCTGGTCCCCGAGGCGGGGTGTCATTTTGTCATTTAACCCGGATCAAGTCCGCCACGTTGTCTATTGGGCCCTGGCTGAATCGGCTCCTGTTCCACGAAATCATTCATGTTTCGGACTCCTGACTTCGGCACGGGGGTTGCTCTAAAAGCTCGTGGTGTCAACTGCCCGACAGGACCGTCTTTCCGTCGCCATCGTGCTAGCAACGCTGTTGGTCTGCGCTTTCTTCCTGGCGCAGGGCACGACACGGGTTTTGGCTGCGGAGCTGCTCACGACGGAGCCGGCTGCAGAGGCACTGCGCCGCTCGCCGGTCGCCACGACCAAGTCTTCATTCGAGCGAACACGCGATCCTGCGATCATCCTCCGACGGAACATCTTCGATTCGGCCCGCGGCGATCTCACCGCCGAGCCGCTTCCCGAGACGGGGGATGAAGGCGGACCGCCGGAAGCATGGGATCCAAGCCAGCCTCCACCCAAGTGCTCGAGCCAGCTGCGGCTCGTCGGCTCGGTGATGAGCCCTGGAAATCCGGATTGGTCGTTCGCCGCCATCGCCGGGACGACGGACGGGAAGACGATGCTGTACCGCGAAGGCTCGCGGGTGGATGGCTCGCGCGTGTTGGCGGTCTATCCGTCCAGTGTGGTCGTCAGTGGGTCCGCCGGAGTCTGTCGACTGTTGATGTTCGAAGAGGAAGAGACGGGAGCGGTGCGACCCATAGTCGTGCCGAAAAGGGCGACTATTCCTGCTACGAGCCCGATTGCCGACGCACGCAAGGCTGGTTTGAGCGACGCAGAGCTCGATGAAGGAATCGAGAAGATCACGGACACCCGCTTCAACATACAGCGGGGCTTGGTCGACAAAGTTCTGGCGAACCAAGGCAGCCTGATGAGAACCGCGCGTGTCATCCCCCACGAGGAGAACGGCCGCGTCGTCGGCGTGAAGCTATATGGAATCCGACGCGGCAGTCTTCTCGGGCGCCTCGGCATTCGAAACGGCGACATGTTGAGAACGATCAACGGCTTTGACATGACGAGCCCAGACAGCGCGCTCGAGGCGTACACGAGCCTTCGCACCGCGGACAAGCTCACGCTGGCGGTCAAGCGGCAGAACAACGAAATGACCATCGAATACAACATCGAATGAGACACCACTCTTGGGGAATGAATGTGATTTCTAGAAAACAATCGATCGGCTTGCTCGTGAGCTGGCTCGTTCTGAGCATCTGCCATGGTGCGGTGGCTCAAGAAGGCGAGCGCCAGGATGAAGCTCCACCCGAACGAATCCCCACGCCGCCGGTGCCATTGCGCGCCGCACCGAAGACCGACACCGAAGCCGAGACGGCTGCCGATCAAGAAGCCTTGCTGAACGAGCTGCCACAGTTCGAGACAGGAGTCGACTTCGAGCCGATGTCGCCTCGCGCGCGAGTCACCTTCAATCTGGAGGAAGCCGAGCTTCCGGATCTGGTCCGGTTGATCTCGAACATGACGGGACGGCGCTTCATCCTCCCGACCAAGCTTCGTTCAATCAAAGCGACTGTTTTTGCCCCGACGAAAGTGACGGTATCGGAGGCTTATCAAGCCTTCCTGTCTGTTCTCGAAGCGAACGGATTCACGGTCGTCCCCGCGGGTCGGTACCTCAAGATCGTTGAGCTGACCAACGTCGAGCGACAGACGCTGCCTATCTACGAGGAAGGCAGCGGTGTCCCGTCCATGGACCGCTACGTGACACGCATTCAACATTTGCAGCACGTGTCGGCTGAAGATGCGACGAACCTCCTCGCGCGCTTCATCTCCAGAACGGGGAACATCACTTCCTACGCGCCGACGAATATGCTGATCCTCACCGACACGGGCGCGCAAATTCGCCGCATGCTCCGCTTGCTTGCTGCTATCGATCTCCCCCGCAGCGGCACGCAAACCTGGATCGAGCCCATTCACTATGCCAATGCATCGGAGCTTGCCACCAGGCTCCTAGAGATCTTTGCGGGCGACACCGGCGGAGGGCAAGCAGCGGCACCCGCTAGGGCGGCGCAACGCGCCAAAGCCGAGCAACCGGCGGTGCTTGGAGAAGGCGCGGCAGAGCCCGCCATTCGAAACATCATCGCTGACGAGCGCACGAACTCTCTCATCATCATCGCAACAGAGCGTGCGTACCTGCATATCCTCGAAATGATCCGTCAGCTCGACATTGCCCTCGAGGGCGAGGGACGCATTCACGTCCACTACGTCCAGCACGGAGCGGCGACGGATATCGCGAGCGCGCTTACTGCACTCGTCGGGGCCAGCGCTACGCCACAGCAGACCGCCGCCGCGGCCAGAAGGGGGCAGGCAGCGCAGCGCGCCGCGGCGGGAACAGTCGCCACCGGAAGTCTCTTCGAAGGCGCCATCGTGGTCACCGCCTACGAACCGGCCAATGCCCTCGTCATCACATCGTCGTTACATGACTACACCGCGTTGAAGCGCGTGATTGAACGTCTCGACGCCCCCCGCAAGCAGGTGTTCATCGAAGCGGTCGTGATGGAGCTCGGTATCGAGCGGACTTCCGAGCTGGGCTTCGCATTTCATGGGGGGGCCGGAGACTTTCCGACCGACGGGTCGCTTTCGTTGTTTGGCTTCAACGCCCCTTCATCCATCGACATCACACAGAACAATCTAACGGGTTTGGCGCTCGGCGTGCGAGGTCCGACCATCGAGAATTCCCAACAGCTCGTCGGTTTCTCGGTCCCCGGCTTCGGCGTCGTGGTGACTGCGTTGGCGAACTCGGGCGATGCTGACGTGCTTTCGACGCCGCACATCATCGCAATCGACAACACCGAAGCTGAAATAAGCGTTGGAGAGAACATCCCACTACAAACCAATGGCATCGCGCCAGGAACGTTTGCCGGCGCGGGAAGCTTGGGGGCGCTCGGCCTAGCCGCCCAGGGCGGCCAAGACCTCGGCAATTTGGCGGGGCTCGCCGGTGGGCTCGGAAGCGTCGCGCGGCAGGACGTCGGCACCACCATTCGCGTCGTTCCTCACATCAACGAAAACAACGAGGTGCGTCTGGAGATCGAAGAGGAGATCTCCGAGCAGGGGGCGACGTCCGGAACACTCGGCGTGGTCTCGATCAACCGTCGTACTGCGCGAACCGAAGTCATGGTGCGCGACCAGCAAACGATCGTCATCGGTGGTCTGATGCGTGATGCCATTCAGAACCAAGAGGACAAGGTCCCCGTCCTGGGCGACATTCCGATCTTGGGAGCGCTGTTTCGAAAGACGAACAAGAGTAAGCGAAAGACCAATCTGCTGCTCATCCTGACTCCGTACATCATCCGTGATCCGGGAGACCTCCGCGAGATCTTCGAGCGAAAGATGCAGGAACGTCAGCAGATGATTGATCGCTATTTCGTTTTCGGGGAGGACAAGTTCGAGCCACACATCGATTATTCGCGCACCAGGGGCCTCGTTTCGGAGATCGTGAACGAGATCGACAGCGTCGAAGAGGAGATCGCCTTGGCGCAAGCCGCAGAGCTCGAGCCGCCGCCTGACCACGTGCCGCGCGAGCCAATCGGCGCATACCGTGCATCTCGATCGCGCGAGGTCGAAGAAGAGACCGTGATCATCGGACCCAACGGCGTCGAGGTCGAAGTCGTCGAGCCGGAGCCCGAGCCCGCCGCCGCCGAGGAGCCCGCCGAGGAAGGCGTGCAGCCCGAGGAAGGGCAAGAGGGAGAGTCGACGGCGCCGCCAACCGAGGTGATCGAGCCCGACAAGGCCGAGGAGCCCGAGCAACCGATCGAGCCCGACCAGGCCGAGGAGCCGATTCAGGCCCAGCCGGCGACCCAAGGAGCGGAGGGCGCTGAGCCATGAGCTTCGAACAGCGCTACATCGGCGAGATCCTGGTTCGGCGTGGCGCGCTCGAGCCCGAAAAGCTCGAAGACGTCCTCGCTTCTGCGGCAGATCGCGAGATCGACCTTCGTGACTTCCTCGTGGCTTCCCACACGGTGGAGGAGAACAAGGTCGTTCGCGCGCTGGCGGATGAAGTGGGGATCGAGTTCGTCGAAAAAATCGCCACCGACGCGATTCCGGAGGAGCTCATCGACGCCGTCCCCATCAACTTCGCACGCCAAAATCACGTCTTGCCTCTGACCGAATCGCACGATGGCGTCCGCGTTGCGGTGGCGAATCCGCTCGATCCGTTCCCGGTCGATGATCTGCGCATCCTGCTCGGAAAGACGATCATCCCCGTCGCGGCCTCGGAAGAAGCGATCGACGACGCAATCAACCGGGTCTACGAGCGCAAGGACGAGACTGCGCTTGCCGATGCCAAGGAAGGCGAGGAGATCGAAGAGCTGCGTGACCTCATCGACATGACCGATGAAGCGCCGGTCATCCGGTGGGTCAACAACCTCTTCTACACCGCAGTCAAGGAGCGGGCGTCCGACATTCACATCGAGCCGACCGACGAGAAGGTCGTCGTACGGTACCGCATCGATGGGCGGCTGATTCCACGCAAGGAGGCAAACCGTGGATTCCTCCCATCAATCGTGAGCCGCGTGAAGATCGAAGCCGGTCTGAACATCGCCGAGAAGCGCCTTCCCCAAGATGGACGCATCACCAAGAAGATTGCAGGCAAGGTCATCGACGTCCGCGTCTCGACCATTCCAACCGCCAAGGGCGAGCGTGTGGTCATGCGGCTCCTCGACAAAGAGCAGGTGCTGCTCAACTTGATCGACCTCGGTTTCGCCAGGCGCGAACTGGACCAGCTTCATTATCTGATCACACGCCCCAACGGCATCATCCTCGTCACGGGGCCGACCGGTTCCGGTAAGACCACGACGTTGTATGCCTGCCTGAACAAAATCAACACACCAGAGAAGAATATTCTCACTGCCGAAGATCCCGTGGAGTACGAGCTGCGCGGAATCGGCCAGATGCAGGTCCAGCCGAAGATCGGCCTCACGTTCGCTTCCGGCATGCGAAGCTTCTTGCGCCAGGACCCGGACGTCATCATGGTCGGCGAGATTCGAGACCACGAGACCGCCGAGATTGCGATCCACGCTTCGCTGACTGGTCACCTGGTGCTTTCGACGTTGCACACCAACGACGCGCCGAGCGCCATCACGCGATTGGTCGACATGGACGTGCAGCCTTACCAGATCTCTTCATCGGTTCTCGCCGTGCTCGCTCAGCGGCTCGTCCGGCGCCTCTGCGAGGTATGCAAAACACCCTATACTCCCACGTCTCAAGATCTCAGGGAGCTCGGCATTGACGCGTCGAGAGCACAGGAGAAGCTTGCCGAGCTTCAGCGGGTCGCTGCTACGACAGTGCTTGGAAACGCTCGACCCTCGACGCTGCCGGCACCGGCGAGCAACGACGCAGAGCTGACGCTCTACCACCCCGCTGGGTGTGAAGAATGCAGCAACACGGGTTATCGCGGGCGAATCGGCATCTTCGAGCTCATGCTGATCGACGAGCCCGTTCGTCACGAGATTCTGAACAACAGCGATGCAAAGACGATTCAACGCGTCGCACAACAGCAGGGTATGCGTCCCCTTCGCGAAGACGGCGCGCGCCAAGTGGTGGCGGGCGTGACCAGTGTCGAAGAGGTGCTCGCCGCGACGCAAGCCGCCGAGGTATAGCCCATGGGCGTCTACGCATACAAAGGCGTCGATGCGCGCGGCAAGGCAGTGAAGGGGGTCCGTGATGCGGACAGCGCCAAAGCGCTTCGCACGGTGCTGAAGCGCGACGGCGTTCTGGCCACCGAGATTCTCGAACAATCCGAAGCGGCGAAGAAAGCTGCGCGTGAGATCGACTTCGGACGTCTATTCCGACGAGTCTCGCAAATGGACGTCGCAGTGGCCACGAGGCAGCTCTCGGTCTTGCTTCGATCCGGGGTGCCATTGGTCGAGGGACTGAGCGCTTTGATCGAGCAGCTCGATCATCCCGACCTCAAGACGGCGTTCACCGATACACGCAACCAAGTGAACGAGGGGAGCACGCTGGCAGATGCCCTCAAAGCCCATCCGAAGCTGTTTCCATCGCTCTACGTGAACATGGTGGCGGCCGGTGAAGCGTCGGGTACCCTCGAGGAAGTTCTCGGACGCCTTGCAGAGTTTCTGGACGCCCAAACGCGGCTTCAGAGCAAGGTTCGCGGGGCTCTTGCGTATCCGCTGGTCATGGCCGTCGTCGTCGTCCTGATTCTGTTCTTGATGATGTCGGTCGTCGTTCCGAAGGTCACGGCCATTTTCGAGAACTTCAATCAGACCCTCCCCTGGTACACCCGGCTCCTGATCTTTGTGAGTGACGTCTTCAGCAACTATTGGTGGCTGCTGGCCATCGTGATCGGCGCGGGGATTTGGTGGTTCCGGCGCTGGCGGGCCAGCCCGGAAGGCCGGAAGAAGTGGGACCTCTTCGTGCTGGAGGTGCCCTTGTTCGGTCCTCTATTGATGATGGTCGCCGTGGCGCGTTTCGCTCGCACACTGGCCACTCTTCTTGCCAGCGGGGTGCCGGTGCTCACCGCGATGGACATCACGCGGAACGTGCTCGGAAACACCGAGCTCATGCGGGTCGTCGAGGATGCGCGGACCAGCATCCGTGAAGGCGAAGGCATTGCCAAGCCCCTTCGGCAGGCAGGTCGTTTTCCGCCCATCGTGACCCACATGATTGCAGTCGGTGAACGCTCCGGACAGCTCGAAGAAATGCTCATCCATGTGGCCGATGCCTACGACCAACAGATCGAAGTCCGCGTCGGAGCGATGACATCGATTCTCGAACCGCTCCTGATCGTGGTGATGGGCGGAGTCGTGGGTGGTATCGCGTTCGCCATTCTCATGCCGCTTCTCCGGCTCAACGAGATGATTCAATGAGGAACGACCGTGACTCGAGGACGAAGCAAAGAACGAGTTTCCCTTCCCTGGGAGCGCCGTGGCGGACGCTGGCGCGGAGCCTTGAGCCAGACCCGGTGGCAGGTCCTGCTGGGACTCTTGGTGGTCTCGCTGCTCCTGATTGGGTTCACCCGACACGTTCGTCACCAAGTGCGGGTCCGCGACACCAAGGTAGCCATCGCTCAAGTGAAGCAAGCCATCGATCGATTTCGAACGGACGTGGGCCGGTGCCCGCGCTCCGAGGCAGAGCTGCTTCACCCCCCTCTGCCGCACAAGCAGTATCTGGACATCATGCCCAGAGATGGTTGGGGACAGCCCCTTTCCATCCTCTGTCCCGGCTATTTCGAAGACGACGCAGACGTAATTTCGGCGGGCCCCAGCGGCTCGCTCTTAGAGGACGACAACATTCAATGAAGCGAATGGGAGGCTCCATGCCCAAGACGAGAGAGACACGCCGGCAGCGGCAAATCGCACGGCGCAAGCACCAGGAAGGCATGACGCTCATCGAGATCATGATCGTCATCACCATCTTTGCGATGATCGCAGGTGGTGTCGCGGTGGCCCTTCTGCCACGGTTGGAAGAAGCGCGAATCAAGAGCACCAAGACGGACGCTCAAGCGCTCCGCTCAGCCGTGATGCTCTACGTGGCAGACAATCCGAGAGGTTGTCCGACGGTCGAGGAGCTCGTCAGCGAGCGGTATTTGGATTCCAGCCGCCGAACCGCAGATGCCTGGGATACACCGTTTCAGATCAGCTGCGAAGAAGGAGACATCGTGGTGATCTCGGCCGGTCCCGATCTCGAGCTCAACACCGAAGACGACATCCAATAGGAACCCATGCACCGACGCGCTCCAAGGACGAACCGAGGATTCACCCTCATCGAGGTGATCCTCGTCGTGACGATCATTGCCGTGATCGTCACCGGGGCGACCTTCGGGCTCGGTGCGGTGACGCGAACGCGCCTGCGGTCCGCTTCTTTCAAGGTCATGAGCGCTGCGCAGTTCGCCTACAGCCGGGCGATCGTGCAGGGAACGACGACACGTCTTCGCTTCGACTTCGAAAAGGACACCATGGCGGTGGAAGAGACGGACACGCCCGTCACCCTGGCGACCCAAGAACAGCTCGAGTCCGAGACGGGCGACGCCGTAGACCCCTGGGACCTTGCACGAAGCCGACTCGAAAAGCCCTTGGAGACACCCACGCCCACCTCGCCGTTTCAGCCTATCACGAACGACCAAGGGAAAGTCCTCGAGCGATACACCGCCCAACCAGTGGGGGACGGCATTTCGATTCATGCGTTGATCACGCCCCACGAAATCGAAAAGCGTACCGACGGCGAAGGGTCGGTGTATTTCTTTCCGGGTGGTCTCGCCGAACGCGCGGTGATTCAGCTGAGCGATTCCAGCGATACCGTGTACAGCGTCGAAATTCATCCTCTTACCGGCAACGCTCGGATTCACAACTTCGCCTACGAGCCCCTGGATGACCTCGATGACGAAGGCGAAGTGAGGGACTCGCTATGAGCAGGCAGGGCTTCACGCTGCTAGAGGTCATGATCGCCGTAGCCATTCTCGGCCTGTCGCTAACTGCGATCTTCTCGAGTGAGGTGGGGGCTGCCAACGTCGCTCAGCGCGCCCGACGTCAGAACATCGCCGCAACGCTCGCGCGGTGCAAGATGGGGGAGATCGAAGAGGTCATCGCGATCGAGGGACTGCCTGCCCTCGAAAAGGAGGATACCGACAACTGCTGCGAGCATGCCCCAGTGGAAGGCTTCGAGTGCAAATGGATCATCGAACGCATCATCCTGCCCGAGTTCGGCACGGAGGAAGAGGAAGACGAAGACGAGTCGGCACAGGATGCGTCCAAGCGCCAGCTCACCGAAGCAGCCGAGCAAGTAAGCCAGCAAGACGGCACGCCACAGGAGGTGATCGCGGGCGAGGCTGGCAATCTCGCGATGCTGGCTCTGCAACTGGGCTTCCCGATCTTGAAGCCTTTCCTCGAAGAGCAGGTGCGCAGAGCGACCGTGACCGTCGAATGGAAGGAAGGCGACGCCGTCCGAGGCTTCGACGTCATCCAGTACCTGGTATCTGAGCAACCCGCTCCCATCGACGAAGCGGCGGCGGAGGAAGGCTCATGAAGAAGGGATTCACACTTCTGGAGATCATCCTCGCCGTCACCATTCTCGCCTTGATCGGAACGATGATTTACGGCGGCTTCTCTCAAACGGCATTGAACAAGGCGCGCGTCGAAGAGGACTCGGATCAATCGCGTATCGTCCACATGGCCCTCGAACGCATGACGCGGGAGCTCACGATGGCGTTCGTATCGACGCACGTCAATCCCTCTTTGGACTTGCGAGTCGTGGAGACGGCATTCATCGGCAAAGATTTCGGAAGCGAGGATCGAATAGACTTCACGTCGTTCTCGCATCGGCGGCTCTACCGCAATGCCAAGGAATCCGACCAGAATGAGATCAGCTACTTCGTGACCGACCACCCCGACGACCCGGATGTAAAGGTTCTCGCTCGCCGCGAACAGAATCGGATCGACGAAGACCCTCGCCGTGGGGGCAAGTCTCAGATCCTCGTCGAGCACGTCACCGAATTCAACGTCGAGTACTTCGACCCGCTGATCACCGACTGGGTGCAGACTTGGGACTCCGAAGACATGCTCGCACAAGCGAACCGACTGCCAACGCAGATTCGCATCCGGCTGTCGGTGGAAGATCCGCGCCGCCCCGGCAAGAGCCAGACGTTCGGGACGCGAGTGAGCATCCCGCTGACATACGCCCTCAACCACGCCAACTACAACCCATGACCGGCTACGCAAACACGAAACGCTCCGCGCGCTCCGAAGAAGGAGTGGCGCTCATCGTCGCAATCACCACCGTGGCGATTCTCGCGGTCATGTTGGCAGACATGCACGAAACGACTGGCACGGCGTTCGCCGTCTCGAGCGCGCAAAGAGATGCGCTTCAAGCCGAGTACATGGCCAAGAGCGCGACGAACCTGACCCGACTGCTGATCGCCAAGGAGCCGGAAGTTCGCCGGTTCGTCGATCCGCTCTATCGTGCGGCAACGGGCCGTCCGGCACCGCAACTCCCCGTGTGGGACTTTGCCAACGAGATTCTGTCTCCTTTCTGCACTCCAGAGGACCAACGGGGCACCTTGATGGAGCTCGGAATCGAGTTTGGAGACACGGAAGGCTTCGACGATTTGCCCGGCGAGTGCCAGGTCCGCGTCGTCAGCGAAAACGGCAAGATCAACGTCAACGATCCGCTCTTCCTCGATGGCGAGCCAGCCCGAAACAGCGTGGCAAATCAGCTCTTTTCTCTCACCGGAGGGTATCTGCCCGAGAGCCCGTACGATGCGCTGTTCTCCAGAGAGGACGAGAGCGGAACGTTGACGACGCGGATCGATCTGATCGCGGCGGTAATCGACTGGTGGGATCGTGACATTCAACGGACCGATTTCGATCCCGGGGCTGGGCAAACGCGGACCGGTGGCACAGGCACCGAGGACGATGCGATCTACCAGATGCGTGACGATCCCTACCGGAACAAGAATGCTCCCTTCGATTCGATCCAGGAGCTTCGGCTCGTGCGGGGCTTCACGGACGATTTCTGGGCGACCTTCGTCGAGCCGATCCCCAACGACCCCGAGTCGCGAATCATGACGATCTACGCGTCGGGCCTGGTCAACGTCAATGAAGCCGCTCCGCAGATCCTGCTGGGGAGAGTTTGCTCCTACGCACCGGAGACCACCCTTTGCACGGATCCTTTGGAGGGTCTGAAGTTCACCCAGCTTCTTACGACGGTCAAACAGTTGATCCCGATTCCGCTATTTAGTCAGCCGACGGATTTCATCAATTTCATCGAAGGCAGGGGCAGCCCAAGAGAACTGTACGGTATGCTCGTCGGTTTCTTGGGTGAAGACAGCGAGCTGCTCTTTGCGCCAATCGTCGTCCCCGAAGAACAGCGTGAAGCGCTGGCGCGATCCTTCGCCACGGGGGCCCAGATCTTCACCATCGAAGCCACCGGTTTGGTCGGACGCTCACAGATTCGAATCGAGTCCGTCGTGAACTTTCATGAGCGGTGGGTACCGCCGCCTCCAAACACCGGTCGGATGCCGGGCTTGGGGGTGTTCCACTACTATCGGGTGAATTGAGATGTCGTTGGTCTTGGGATTGGATATTTCGGCGCGTGTCGTTCGCGGGGCTTTCCTGAGAACCGCGTTTCGTGGCTCCGAAATGGAGCAGTACGCAGAAGCGGCCGTGCCATATTCGGCGGAGGCCGAGTCGGAGCAGGATCTGCTCCGAGCCGCGGTTGAACAGGTGATTGCCGCGGGAGCCAGAGCTCCCGACCGCATCATGGCGTCGTTGAACGGCGATGCCGCCTCGTTGAGGTTGGTGGATCTGCCCGTCGGCGTCGAGAAGAAGGCCGCAGAAGTGCTTCCCGGCGAGCTCGAAGCAATGCTCCCCTTCGGGGTGGACGACGCCATCGTCGACTACCAAGTGGTGAATCGTGACGACTCCACCGTGGAGCTGATGGCGGTCGCCGCACCCAGGCAAAACGTCTCGGCCTGCTTGCGGCAACTACAAGAGCTGGGAGTGGATCCGAGGGAGCTCGCCGTGGGAGCAGCCGTGTTCGACGGCCTAGGTGCCCTACTATTCGAGACGCTCGGAGAGCGCACGGTCCTCGTCATAGACGTTGGGCCTACCAGCACCGATTTCGCTGCCCTCACGAACGGCAGGTGCACGTTCGCGAGGACGATTTCGGGCGGCATGGATCTAGTCGAGTCCGGCCGGCGTGCCCTGCTCGCCGCATCCCTCAAGCGCACGCTCGCGAGCTATCGGGCGCAACGATCTCAGGAGCCATCCCTCATCTTACTCGCGGGCGAAACGGCGCCCATGGAGAGCGCACGTCGCTGGCTCACCGAGCAACTCGGGATCGAGTGCGAGGCAGCTGCGCTCCCGGTTGCACCCGGCGCCGACGAAGAGACGCTGCCGAAGTTTGCCAAGGCCGCCGCCCTAGCTGCGCGCGCGATTTCGCGAAGAAAGCAAATCGACCTCCGTCAGGGGGAATTCGCATCGAAGGCGGCAGCCAGCGAGATTCGCAAGCATTCGCGTCTCATCCTGGTCTCAGCCGCAGCCATCATGCTCTCTTTCGCAATATCGCTCTTCGCACGCTACCGTGTCGCTCGGGCCGAGCACGTGCAACTCAGCGCCGTGCTCGCCGAGGTCAGCCAAGACCTGCTCGGCGAGGAAGCGCGAAGCGCGGCGCACGCCAGGGATCTGTTGACGATGGGGCCGCGAATCGATGACCCACTCCCGCGCTTCGATGCTTACGACGTGCTCGAAGCGATCTCGGAGCAAATTCCAGAAGACATTCAACATGACACTCGCCGTCTGCTGATCGAGATCGACGACGAAGGTGACACCGGCCGATTCGAAATCCAAGGCACCTTGGGATCGATCGCCGAGCGCGATCGACTCGTCGAGGCATTGCAGGAGCACCGATGCTTCGCGGAGGTAGAAAAAGGCTCCATCTCCACGGCCGTCGAGGACCGCAAAGACTACAAGATTGAGGTCAAGATCCGATGTGAAGAGCCCAGTTCTCGCAGCGGGAAGGAGCAGTAACGTGGCCTTCAGGGATGCATTCGACAACGTGCGAAGCTGGGTCGACTCGCTCAGCGATCGTGAGCGCAACCTTCTCGGATTGATGGCTGCCGTCTTCTGCGTGCTGTTGGTCGTCGTGCCGATCTACGTTGCCATTTCAGCCATCTCGGATATCGAGTCGGAGAACGAAGACATCGCGCGAGTCTTACAAGACATTCGCCGCTCCGAGCCTCGCCTTTTGCAACAAAAGGCCGACCGACGCGCCGTCCAACGCCTGTACAGCCGCAAGGCGCCTTCGCTGGGCGGCTTCCTGGAAGAGCGGGCGCAGCAGTATGGGGTGACGGGGCTTTCAATCACCGACCAGCCCAAGCTCGACATGGGAGCCTACAGCCGTCGCTCTGTGCGCGTCTCGCTGCCCGTCGTCGAGATTCGACCGTTGATCGAGATGCTGGCTGACATCGAGAACAGCTCCTATCCCATTGCAATCGAGCAGATTCAGATGACCGGCGGACGCATGCGCACGGGCTACACGGTGAAGCTCGCCGTCAACGCATATGACCGCGAAGGCAGCGCAGCCACGGAAGAGGAGTAGGAATGCGCAGGATTCCCTTCAGGCAGATCTTCAAGTGGGCGGGGTATCCCATCTTTTTTCTCTTGTGTTTCGTGTTCTTCGCCTACAAGACGTTTCCCTACGAGCGCCTCGCGGACCGCTTGGTGCAAGAGGCGCGGACGCGAGGCTACGAGCTCGAGATCATCGACCTGACGCACGCCGGATTCTCGGGTCTGGCATTCGAGAACATGCGTGTGGTCCTTCCCGCGGAGGAAGATGGCTCGCCTCCGCTCGACGTCATCTTCGAAGAGCTCACCGTGAAGGCATCCTTGTTCTCGTTGATGTCCGACTCGAAATCGTACAGCTTCGATGCGGAGCTTGCCGGCGGAGAAGCTGACGGCGACATGACCCTCGGCGAGAGCAACCTCGAAGTCGATGTGGAGCTCGATGACATCGACCTTGCGGCGATTTCCGCTCTTCGAAGGTTCACCAAGATCCCACTGGCAGGAACGCTCAGCGGAGAGGTGGAGCTGACCATGCCGAGCGAGGTCAACGAGTCGACGGGCGATGTCGCCATCACGGTCGAAGGCTTGAAGGTGGGCGACGGCGAATCGCAGCTGGAGATCCCCGGATGGGGCGGGCTCACGGTCGATCAGGCGGACGCTGGCGACCTCGAATTGCTCGCGACGATCGAAGATGGCGTCGCCAAAATCGAACGCGCGAGCTCCGACGGTAGCGACCTCAAGCTCGGGATGTTGGGCAACGTTCGGCTCTCGCGTCCGCTCAAACGCTCCGAGCTTGACCTGATACTGAGAGTCAAGGTCGAGGACGGATACAAGGAACGTAGCCCGAAAGTCGCAACCATGTTCGAGCTGGCGTCTAGCGGTCTCAAGTCTGCCATGACCTCTGACGGGGCGATTCAGTACATCATTGCCGGCTCTCTCGGCGGAAGGCTGCGCCCTCGCCCTGCCGGCAACCAGCCTTTCGAAGCGCCGAAGTGAGAGCCTGCACTGGACGCGACGGGCCCCCGTGCTTTAGAGATCGGTGTCACAGAGGAACGCATGACGGAAAACGAGCCAGAGTCTCCCGACGAAATCGACGAGCCTGGAGATGCCGAGCTTCCGCCGGAGCAAGACGACAGGCACAGTGACGACTCGCACTCCCTGGCGCTTGCCTCTTCCGCGCTGAGCCGTCGCGATCCGCTCGGTGCGTACATGAGGGACATCCAGCGGTACCCCCTTCTATCCAAAGAAGAGGAGCACGAGCTCGCGGTACGCTTCTTCGAGCACGACGATCTCGAGGCGGCGAGACGCTTGGTGACGTCGAACCTGCGGCTAGTCGTGAAGATCGCGTACGACTACCGCCAAGCTTACAAGACCATTCTCGACCTGGTTCAAGAGGGGAACATCGGGCTCATGCAGGCCGTGAAGAAGTACGACCCCTACAAAGGAGTGAAGCTCTCGAGCTACGCAGCCTGGTGGATTCGCGCTTACATTCTTCGCTACATCTTGAACAACTACCGTCTCGTCAAAGTGGGCACGACGCAGGCCCAGCGCAAGCTTTTCTTCAACTTGCAAAAGGAAAAGGCCCGACTGTCCGCAATGGGAATTGAGCCCACCGCCGAGCTGATCGCCGAGCGCTTGAACGTACCCGAACGCGATGTCGTTTCCATGGACATGCGACTCGCCGCAGGCGACGCGTCTTTGGATGCGCCCGTTGGGACTTCGGAGGGCCGGTTAGTGGCGCGGGTGGAGCTCCTTCCCTCCGAAGAGGCGCGGGCCGACGATACCTTGGCCGAAGCCGAGGTAGGGGACCAGTTCACGGAGAAGATCCACGAGTTCGGAAAATCGCTCAAGGGCAAGGAAAAGAAGATCTTCCAGGACCGGCTCGTCGCCGAGGACCCGAAGACTCTGCAGACTCTGGGCGACGAGTTCGGGGTGAGCCGGGAGCGCGTGCGCCAGATCGAGAAGCGGCTGCTCCAGAAGCTCAAAGCGTATCTTCACGAGGAGCTCGGAGAGACGGTGGTCGAGGTCTACGAATCTCCCTAGGTTCCGGGTCGCCGCGTCATCTAGATGTGGTAACGCCCTCTGATGCCTGGCCGTCTGTCAGTTGTTGCGACTCCCATCGGTTGCCTGGAGGACATTACGCTCAGGGCACTCCGCGTATTGCGGGAGGCCGACTTAATCCTCGCCGAGGACACCCGGCACACACGGAAACTTTGTGCGAAACACGGCATCGATACTCCGTTGCGTTCCTTTCATGCACACAGCAGCGACGAGAAGATCGACCGCGCGGTGAGCGAGCTGCTCAAAGGGGCTCACTACGCGCTAGTTAGTGATGCAGGAACGCCGGTGGTGAGCGATCCAGGCGCGTACTTGGTGGCACGTGCAGCCGCTGCTGGAATCGAGGTCGAGGCGATCCCGGGCCCGAGCGCCGTGCTCGCGGCGCTCTCCGTTTCGGGTCTCTCCGTGGACCGCTTCACCTTCGAGGGGTTCCTCCCCCGAAGCGGCGGCGATAGAATCCGTGCGCTCGATCGGATTGCGAGCAGCGATTGTGCGGTCGTGTTGTTCGAATCCCCACATCGCATCCAAGCAACACTCCAAGACCTCGAGCAGCACCTCGGCGACGAACGGCAGATCGCGCTTTGCCGCGAGCTGACCAAGATCCACGAGCAGACCATTCGCGGTACCATTGCGGAAGTGCAAGCCGTGCTCGCCGATCCCGTCAAGGGCGAGATCACGGTCGTCATCGAGGGGAAAGGCGCCCCCACCCGCGCGGAGGACGTCGATCTCGATCGGCTCGTCGGCGATTGGCAGCAAGAAGGTCTCACCACCAAACAGATGGCGCAGAGACTCCAGGAAGACTTCGGTTGGAAACGAAACGCGGCATACAAGGGAATCCTGGACACGCTCGGCCGCAGGGGGCGCTAGACCGAGGAAGTCGGCAACGTCATGCAGACGCGCAGGCTTCCTGCCGTCCCGGCCTCGGTCCACATTCGCCCGCCCTGCGCCTCGATGACGCGCCTGGCGACCGCAACCTCCAGCCCGAGAGCATCCGAGCGGGAGAGCGGACGCTGCAAGCGTTCCACGACGGTGAGGGTGGCAGCGGTGGAATCGTTGATGCTCGTCATGAGATCGAACTGGACGAAGCCCTTTCCCACTTGGTCGCGGCGCGGCGGCCCTACCCTGAACGAAACGTCGGTCTCGGATGAACGCATCACCAACACGGCCAGGCTCACCAGTGCATGCACCGTACGTTGGCGATCCACGAACACGCGCGGCAAGCCTTCGGAGACCGCTCCTACCACCGAGGCGCCTTCCGCCCGGGAGCGCACGAACTCGATTGCCTCGGAGATGAGATCCTTGGGCGCGACCCATTGCGGTTGGAGTCGAAGCGTGCCCGCCTCGAGCTTTGCCTGGTCGACGACGGTCGAGACGAGCCGGAGCAGACGCTCGGCAGCTGCTCGAATGGTGCGCACACTTCGCTCCTGCTCCCCGTTGAGCTCTCCATCGACCCGGCCGAGAAGCATGTCGGAGAACCCGGTGACCGAGTTCAGAGGGTTGCGAAGCTCGTGGCCGAGGGCACCCAAGAAGCGAGCGCGTTGCCGCTCTGGAAGCTCGGGTCGGGCCGAGCTCACTTCGACCCGATCGTGGCTCGGTTCGGGCTCTGCCGAAGGCTTCGACTCGCCGACGCCCTGCCGCCCGCGCCTAGACACTCCGCCCGACCTGAAGACCACCGTGCCCAAGAGGAGCCCGGCCCCCAGCACGAAGAGCGCTCCTCGATACCTGTGCGCTTCTGCAAGCGCCACCCATAATCCGGCGAAATAGAGCGTCGCGACGAACGACGCCCGTCGAAAGCTAGCAACCGGGAGAGGACGTCCGCGGCTCATCCAACGCTCCCCGCAGGTAGCCGAATCAGAAACCGAGACGGACCACTGCCATGGTAGAGAGAGCCGTGGTGCTGCGCGATGACCTCGGACGTCACGGCAACCGGCCACCGACGGATCTTTGCTATGTCCTCGGACGCCAAGACTTCTCGGGGCGTCGGCAATTCGTCTAGGGCCACCGTGTCTGAAGGTTGAGCCGTCAGCTCGATTGCGAGATGACCGTTGGACGAGGCTAGGCTCATCTGAATCTGTGCATCGCGATGGTTGGTGGCCAGAAAATCCGCGAGCACCAAAATGGACCGTCGCAGGCGAGCTTCATCTACGTTGGCCATGCAAGATTGACCGGGCAACGTACAATGCGCGAAACGCTTGTTGGACCAGAGTTGGCCGACCTCCACAGCGGCGCGACGAACGATCTCACAAACGTCGACGCCTTCGGTCTCGAGGCGTAGCTCGCCATCGGCAAGCTGAGATAGATCGAGCGCGCTGTCGAGAAGGATCCGAAGCCGGATTCCAGATGCTCGGATGATCTCCAAATCCTCGCGCTGCGATGCGTTGACGCGGCCGTCGATGCCACTGAGCAGAACGTCGGAGAATCCAAGCACTGCATTGAGCGGAGTTCGAAACTCGTGGCGGAGCGCCATGAGATAGTCGACATCGTCCGCTGAGCCCTGCGCAACCGGGCTTGCCGCGGATCGAGGCTGCTCTGACTCGTGCGTGATCTTTGGCAGCGGCGCAACTCCGTGCCCGTCCAGAGCTGATGCGTCTTCGAGGCGGATCAGCACGGCGCGACTCCACGCCACCACGATGAGCAACGCAACGAACGTCGCGAGCGTGAATCCCATCCACGACCAGGGGCTTTCGACCTCTCCCACCAGAAACAAACCGAGCCCTGTCACCAATGCGAGCGCCGTCAAGTGCGATCCGAGTCTTAGCACCATGATTCGGCGCCCATGCGCCCCTTCCATGTCGAAGGTCACACGCACCCCTAACGCTCGATCTGGACCTCTGGAACGCGAGGCGATCCTTCATCACGCAGCCGCAATGCCAAGTCGATCCTCGCCGCAGCGTTGATCAGCCCTAGATGGCTGAAGGCCTGGGGGAAGTTTCCCAACAGAGCCTGGGTGGCCGGGTCGATCTCCTCGGACAAGAGCCCCAGGTGATTGGATGCTTCGGCATGCGCAACGAAAACCTGCTGCGCCTCGTCGAGCTCGCCGGCCATGGCGAGGGCTTCGGCGAGCCAGAATCCGCACAAAACGAAGGCTCCTTCTTCCCCGCCTATGCCGTCGTCCGCCCGATACCGGTACACGTAGGGACCCTCGCCCAACTCGTCCCGAATCCACTTTACGGTCCGAAGCACGCGTTCGTCGCTCGGTGGAAGAAATCCGTGAATGGGAAGCAATAGAAGCGCCGCGTCCGGATGCTCGTGATCATAGGCGGCCACGAATCGCTTTCCCGCTCGGTCTAGTCCGCGAATGCACAGCTCGGCGTGTAGCGCCTCGGCAGCCTGCTGCCATCGGTCTCGAGCGGGTTGCTCCCCAAACAACGGCGCCAGCTGTGTCCCTCGATGGAGCGCGAGCCAGCTCATCAGCTTGGAGTGCACATTGTGCCGCTTGCCCGCCCTCGGCTCCCAGATGCCGTGATCGGGCTCGGTCCAGGTGGCGGCGACGGTGTCCACCACCTCCCGGAGCCGGCGCCAACCTCGGGCCGTGAGCGACCCCCCTCCGCGTTCGTAGACGTACGCGGCATCCATGAGCGCTCCGGCCGTGTCAAGTTGAAGCTGATCGCGGGCGCCATTGCCGATGCGGATCGGCTTCGACCTGCGATAGCCCTCGAGCTCGTCTAGCGTCTGCTCGTCCGGCACCCGGCCGCCATCGATTGCATACATGATGTGCAGCTTGCGGTCCCTCTCCAGGGTATCACGCACGAAGTGGAAGTATTCGCGGGCCTCGCGCGTGCAGCCGAGCAAGTTCGCTGCACGTACGGCCATCGCCGAGTCTCGTGTCCATGTGTAGCGGTAGTCCCAGTTGCGCACGCCGCCGATCCATTCGGGGATCGAGGTGGTCGGTGCAGCGACCATGGCGCCGGTCGGCGCGTACATGAGCAGCTTCAGCAAGAGAGCGGAGCGCACGACGTGATGTCGCCAAGGGCCGTCGTAGTGGAGCTGTCGAACCCAGTCTCTCCAACGGCGCCGCGTATTGCGAAGCGAGTCGTATGGCCGATAAGCCAAAATGGACTCGGACTCGAACGCATTCCAACCGATGACCATCCACTCGCGCTCGCCTGCTTTGAGGGGGAGCACCGCCTGGACCCCACCTTCGGGCCGCGGCTCCCAACTTCCGATTCCCCCCAAGACGGCCACCAAGCTCTCGCCGGTGGCGCTCCTTGCAACCGCAGAGCGGCTGAGCGGGGTATCGAACCGCGTTTCCGCGCGGCCGTACTCAAATCGCGGATCGAAAACGACTTTGACCAGAGCTTCGCCCTCGACGCATTGAATGCGGCGATGCACCTCGTGCACGGCGGAGCGAGGATCATCCGTCCAAGGCATATAGTCGGTGAGTCGAATCGTGCCCTTCCCATCCTGCACTCGGAACAGCGTCTCGAGCACGTTGGTGTCGGGGTCGTACCGCTGCAACGTTTCGAAGGGATACTGGACTGGGCTCACGGAGGTCGAACCTCCTCGCTTCTCGTCGAGCAGCGCAGCGAAAACGCTGGGGCTGTCGAACCGAGGGAAGCACAGCCAATCGATGGTGCCATCCGCACGGACCAGCGCGGCAGAGAAGCCATCGCCGATCAGACCGTGGTCACCGATGGACAGAGCCTGCCTCGATGCCTCGCTGGAAAAAACGAACGGCCGATTCAGCCGTCTGGCAGCGCTATAGAGGTCCATCCGTCGAAGAGGATAGCAGATCGTGCGCTTCCGAACGCACATGCTAGAGGCAGGCCGTGTCACGGCGAAAGACGCGATGGGGCCTCCCGCTGCTTCTGATGGCGCTCACCTTTCTTTCGACCTTCTACGTGGGTGCGGGCATGGTGCTCGGAAAGCCACCGACCTCGCTCGCGGAGCTCGGAGCCGGCTGGGTATTTTCGCTTCCTCTGATGGCGATTTTGATGGCCCACGAGTTCGGCCATTTTTTCGCTGGGATGTACCATCGGGTCGAGGTATCGCCCCCCTTCTTCATTCCTGTCCCTTTCTTTCTGTTGGGCACGATGGGCGCGGTCATCCAGATTCGCGAGCGTATTCGGTCTCGCAACGCTCTGCTCGACATCGGGGCCGCGGGCCCACTATGTGGAATGGCCGTCGCATTGCCCATCGTCATCTACGGAATCCACGGCTCGCCGGTCGAGCAACTCCCAGAGGGGCCCTACATCGTCGAGGGCCGGTCGATTCTATATCTGGGAGTCTTGTGGTGGCTGAAGGGACCGATCCCGGAAGGGTACGACGTGATGCTCACCCCGACCGCCCTCGCAGGCTGGGCAGGGTTGTTGGTCACAATGATCAACTTGCTTCCATTTGGACAGCTCGATGGAGGTCACGTGGCCTATGCGCTGCTTGGACCTCATCAGAATCGAGTCTCGAGATCGGTTCTGCGCTTGCTTCCGTTGCTGGCGGTGCTCGTATGTGTGGCCTACGGGCTTCCCGCCTACCTTCGGGGAGTCCGAGGCGACCAGCTCGTCTATGACGCGACGGCGGGGATGCATTGGCTGGTCTGGGCGTTCGTGCTGTGGATATTGACTCGCGCGACCGGCCCCGATCATCCGCCGACGGAAGACTCATCCCTGTCCCGCCGGCGGCGCGCCGTGGGGTGGCTCACCTTGCTGTTGTTCCTGCTCTTGTTCATGCCGGCATGGATCCGCATGCAGTAAGAAATTTCACCGAAGCGCCGGAATTTCTTACGTTCGGCCCATGGTCGCTCGCCAGGTGCCAGGGCTGCTTCTCGCCGCGTTCGTCATCGTTCTTGCCACGTCGTCGACGGCTCATGCGTGGACTCGATCAGTGGTTGGCGGCGCCCACGCCGAGATCGACCTCGGCCGCGATGCCACTGCCGATGTCCTTCTTCGGCTGGATGTCGAAGTTCAAGCCGGATGGTTGCGCGAGCTCGAGCTCGCGGGGCTCGGCGCCGGGGTGGTGCTCGACCCGTCGCGTCCTCCGTATTTCCGTTCGGAAGATGGAGAGATCTTCAGACCGGATGCGGAGGTCGACGCCGAAGGCCGCATTCGTCTCTCCTTCTCGCGGCGCGAAGCGCCGAAGCGAGGCGGGTATCGAGCCTTCATTCGGTACGAGTCCAGAGTCGAGGCGGCGGCGGTAGAGGTCGAAGGTCAGCCACGCGCGCGGGTCTTGTGGTCCCTACCGGCATGGGAGACCGGCCTCCACGATGTCTCGGTGGAGCTGCGTGCGCCGAAGGGCACTTCGACTCCTACCGATCCAGCGGATACGCCCGCGGGCGTCGACGTGCAGATCACTGAACGGCCGAACCGCACCGTCGTCAGCTGGCGTCGTATCCACCTCCCGAGGATGACCCCGTGGCCTCTGACGGTCGACGTGCCGGCCGAATCGCTTGCGCTACCCGCTGCGCCTGAGGCGCCCCCGCCGCCCGTATTCCGGCCGCTGCCGAAGGAGACACGACGTCCGTTCGTCTGGACGCTCCTCGTCGTCGCGATGCTCGCGCTTCTGAAGCGCAGGCTGGTGCAGCTCACCATGGGAACCGATCTGCTGCTCGTCCGGGCGTCCTGGGTTGCGGTGCTTCCGATCGCGGCGGCGATCGCAGGCGCTGCGCAGTGGATGGGTCCGGACAATCTGTGGCTTGCGCTCCCCCTGATTGCGCTCGCCCTACACAGACCGTTGCCGACGGCAACCGTCGCGCCACACGAAGATTGGCGAGCTGCTCGCTCGGTGGAGCTTCCCCAGCCCAAGACCAGGCTAGCGGACTATCTGGACGCGACGACCGGGATCGGAGCGGTCGTCCTCGCCCTGAGCAGCGCGTGCTCATTCGCAGGCGGTCAGTCGGCAGCCGCGCTCCTGCTGGTGCCCTTGTTTTTCTCGGGAACTCGTCGCCATGTGGGGCCTAGGGCCGACGAGGCAGCCGAGTTGCTGCGCGAGTTCGCTTCATCGCTTCGCTTGGATGCCGATGCACCGCAAATGGCGCTCAGTTGGGAGCTAGCCCCGGACGGCCGGCCGCGGCTCCGTTTGTTCCTGCCCTCGTGTCGTACCGGCCTCTTCAGGCTGGGCTTCGCCGTTGCCTCCAGCTCGAACGGCTTCACGTGGCGTCGCCACGTGATGCTATTGGTGCAGACCCGAGCCCAGTCCGATGCCGATGACCTGGTGCGTCGCCGCATGGTGGACACGCTCGCGCATCGCGGCCCGGACGGCCTCATCACGCGGCTCGTCGAATGGGATGCGCAAGCGCTGGAGCTGATCCGAGCGCTGAGCCGGCGGACGCCCAAGCCGGTCAAGACCTCCCGCGGAACCTGGTTGCTGCAGGAGATCTCCGAGCCCTCGCAAAAGGCCGCGTAGCCATCACCGGCTCACGCGAGAGTCGAGCGGAGCCAGTATCTGGTCGATCTGTTTGAGCTCGCGCACGACATCCTCTTCATCGAAGTCGATCTCGTCGATCAGGGCTTCGTGAACGGCATCGTAGAGCCATGTGCTCGACTCGGGATTGTCGACGCAGGCGGCCGCCTGATGGCCCTGATGGTTCAGCGTTGGAAACTTCGTCACGGCCTTTTCGAGCACGTCCACGCGATCCCCGAGATACGCGCGCATGGCTTCGAGCTCCTCGGAGAGCGGGTCGAGCATTTCCGGCGACTCTTCGAGATGCTTCCGAAACCCTTGGGGCGAGCGCTTGCGAACGTCGCGCAGCACGAGCCTGATGACCAACGCGTCTCCGAGATAGCGAAGCACTCCTCGAACACCGGGAATGGCGCCGGGCGAAGAAATGACGTGCATCAGCGCGCCTGCGGCCGCGACCCGGCTTTGATCGTCGATCTCGGGATCCTCCACGATCCGCAGCAAGGACTTCAAATCCTGCCCAAAGCGGATCAAAGCAGGCGTCATGAGCTCGATGAAGCGCTCGCGCGACATATCACCTCGGCACCAGAGAACGGCCCCGCGGGCATGTTACCTCAACTCCGGTCGGACCTGCGTCGGTTTCGATGATCTTGAACTCGACGCGCCGGTTTTTCTCCCATGCAGCCGCGTTGCGCCTGGGATCGACCGGGCAGCGCTCGCCATATCCTCCCGATCGGAGCCGCTCTTTCAGCACTCCCCGCTCGATCAAGGCATTCATGACCGACGCCGCGCGAGCGCGCGTGAGCTTGATGTTGTAGGCATCGCTGCCCCGCTCGTCGGCGTGGCCCTGGATCTCGACCAAGGTGATCTGTGGGCTCGCGTTCAGCGTGGCAGCCACGGCATCCAAGAGCGGGAAGCTTCGGGGTTTGATGATCGCGCTGTCGGTTTCGAAGTAGATCTTCTCGAGGATCGTGATCTGCGTGTCCTCGACGATCACCAGGCCCTTGTCCGGACACCCATCTTCGTCTTTGTACCCGTTGTAGGTTTCGGGCTCGTTCGGGCAAGCGTCGTCGACGTCCAAAATGCGATCGCCATCATTGTCGGGGTCCGGGCAGCCGTCCTCGTCCTGGAAGCCGTCGAAGTCTTCTGGGTCGTCGGGGCACAGATCCTTCTCGTCGGGAATGCCGTCGGCGTCATTGTCGGGGTCTGGGCAACCATCCTCGTCCTGGAAGCCATCGAAATCCTCGGGCACGTCTGGACAATCGTCGACCTGATCGGGAATCCCATCTCCGTCCCGGTCTCCCTCTTTGCCTTCCGGACAACCGTCCTCGTCTCGATCGCCATCATAGTCTTCTTTGACTAGCGGGCACGCATCGTCGACGTCGAGGATCCCATCTCCGTCGTTGTCCAAATCAGGACAGCCGTCGCGATCCTCGAAGCCATCCTTGTCCTCCGCGGCGTCCGGACATGCGTCGTCATCGTCGGGAATGCCATCCCCATCGCGGTCCTCCACGGCGGGCTCATACATGAAGCCGATGACCGCGCGGATGTTCGCTGCTTGGAACCCAGTCTTGGGTATCCCCGCGCCGGCGGCGAAATAGAGGAAGCTCTTGTTCGTGACGAAGTACTTGAAGCCACCCAGCGCTTCCATGGACAGCGTGCCCTTGGTGCCAATTTCCTTGGCAATTTGGGTGCCATAGAGCTCGAGCACGAGATCGAGAGGCCGCGCGATGCGGAAGGCCGAGCCGAAACCGAAGGTGATCAAGTCGTCGTAGGTGAACCGGCTGCCCGTCGTGGGATCGTCGACGGGGTCGACGGCCGTCCCCGTCAGACCGGACGGATTCGAGCGGCCGTCCCAGATGAAGGTTGCCCCTTGTTTTGAGTTCCAGCGGTAGCCGCCTTCGAGCGCGAGACGGATTTTCTCGATGGGTTGAAACTCGAACACCGCGCTCGGCCAAAGGGCCACGCCAGGCTCGCCCGCAAACTCCGTCGTCTTAGCCGTCGGAAACTGGGCGCGCAGGATCACCGCGATGCCGGCGGGGAACTCCCCGAGATTGAGCAACCGAGCCTTGGCATGGATCTGCAGGTCCCCGACGCCCTGCGAGCTCAAACCGCCTGCTTCGAAGTTGTACAGACAACCGGTTGCGTCGGCTCCAGTGCAGGTGCCACCGCGATCGGGAACCTGGACGGTGTCTCCTCGAAAGAACGTAATCGGAAGCACGATACCGAGAACCAACCGGTCGACCAGACCGATGTTGAACATGAACCGCGCGGTGAATGCTTGCTTCGCGATCCGGCTTTGGCGTTCGGCGTCGACAACCGCTCGATTGGAATTGGTTTCGAATCCGTTGTAGCGTAGGATGCCAAAGCCCCCGTCCAAGATGAGGCCGAAGCTGAAGTCCTTGTGCGGCATGACCTCGGTGCCGTTCACCGCAAAGTAGCCGCGGGTGTCGACCGCCGGCTGAAACAGGTGCAAATCCATGCCACCTGTCGTCAGCGTTGCGTCCTGCCCGAGCGCATAGCTGGGCCCGCTCAGCACCCCAAGGACGGCCGCAATCAACCAGACGCCCCGCAGGGACGAATCCCGCCCAGATTGTGTGCCCCCAAACACCCACCTTCAGTCTGTCATGGGCGGAGCCCATTAATCAACGATTCTGCGACCCTGGCTACCTCGCGGCTTGACCGAGGAGCCGCCGGGCCTCCTGCCGTTGCTTGTCGGTGATGCCGGGGAGGTCGAGCACGAGCTTGGCCTCACTCCCTGCCCGCTCGCGATCTCCCCGTTCCAGGGCGCGCCGGGCCTCGAGCAAGTGCGCATTCGCGTACCGGTAACGTATCTCACCAAACTCGGGCGTCTCGCGAAGCACGCTGTCGGGCGGCAGCTCGTTGGCAAGCGCATAGGCTCGATCGAACCTTCCCTTTGCCAACGCCCGCCCCGCGCGGCTGAGCTGTTTCTCCCATTCGCGGGGTTCCTCGATCGAGGACACAGGGGGCTCCGTTTCGGCGCTTGCGCCGCTCGTCGCCTGCCGGGCCGGCGCCTGGAACCCCGAGGCCGCACGTCGCCCGCGTAAAGCGGCCGCGACTTCCCCTGCTTCCGGCGCCCCATCCTTCGAAGGAATCGGAGCGAGCATGTCGAACGCGGGTACGCCCCGTAGCGTGACGAAGACTGCGCCCGCGCCGGCGACCAGAAGCAAGGCGATCAAGCTCAGCGCAAAAACGGGCTTCCGCGACGGCAACGGCCCCTCGGTTCTGGGCAGCTCCTCGGGCAAAGGCTCCAAGCTATGAGCACCTTGCGGCGGAAGAAAGCGGAAGCGCACCTCGCCGAGCTCGAGCACGTCCCCGTTTTCGAGGACGGCACGCGAAGCCTCGATGCCGTTGATCCGCATCCCATTGGCGCTGCCCAAATCGAAAATCGTGACCCTCCCATCGCTCAACTGAATCTCGGCGTGTTCGTGGGACATCGACTTGTGGTTGATCCAGATGTCCAGACGTTCGTCACGTCCGATGCGAAGCACGGGCTTGTTGAGCGTGAACTCCGCGCCAGCCGCTGGCTCACTCAGGAGCACGAGCCTCGGGGGCGGTTGAAGCTTGGGCTCCGGTGCGGGCAAGGTGTTGCCCTTTTCGGCAGCATCGGACTGAAACGCGAGCGCATAGTCGCCGATCCCGAGTTGATCGCCCGAGACGAGCTCTGCCTTGCTTTCGAGTCGCGCTCCATTGAGCGTGACGCCGTTGTAGGAGCCGAGATCCTCGACCACGTACGACCCGTTCCGTCGCAAAAGCCTGGCATGGCGGCGCGACACGTTGCGCTCGGTGAGCCGAATCGTATTTCCCTTGTTGCGGCCGATCGTGATCTCGTCGCGCAGAAGCGGAACGACGGTCGTATGACCCTCATCGTCCGAGATGACCAGCTTGTACATGAATCCGGACCCAGAGCAGTTTCGTTCGCGGTTTCGCGGGGTTGAGTGGATGGTACTCTCGGGCTCGGCGCTGTCAATCCACGGCGGCCGCGGGTTTGCGCTCGTGCAGAACCCGACTATGCCGAGGTCGCATGAAGAGTCGATGCGCATCAATGTGCATGGCGCTGCTCGTCGGATTGGCCCTGCTGACAGGATGTGGCGGTCCCGGCCAGGCGCAGCCGACCGGAGGCATCCACGCGAAGCTTGCCTACTCCGAGGGAGGCGGGCTGCGGGTGGTCGACGTCCCAGCGGGAGGCGCGGCCGATCTCGCGGGGCTTCGAGTCAACGACGTGATCATTGCCATCGATGGAGCTTCGGTGCGGGAGCTCGAATACCCTGCCATCGTCGAGAGGCTCCGCGGGCCCGTGGGCTCGAGCGTGAGCCTAGACGTGTTCCGCAGCGGTGAGGTAGCCACGGTGGTGGTCATGCGACAGGCTTACGCGCGATGAGCGGTACCGTGCGTACACTCGGCATCATCGGCGGCAGCGGGCTCTACGAGCTCGAGGGTTTGACCGATCTCGAAGAGCTGCGCCTGACGACATCGTTTGGCGCGCCATCGGACACCATTATCGCCGGGGTGCTGGGCAATGCGCGTCTCTTGTTTCTGCCCCGGCACGGACGCGGCCATCGAATACCACCGCACCGAATCAACTACCGTGCGAACGTGCTCGCACTGAAGATGGCAGGCGCAGAGCAGATCCTCAGTCTGTCCGCGGTGGGATCGATGAAGGAGGACATTCACCCGGGCGACATGGTCGTGGTGGATCAGTTCATCGATCGGACCAGGCACCGCGCCGACACGTTCTTCGATGACGACGGCGTGGTCGCTCATGTCGGGTTCGCAGAGCCGATCGATGCACAGCTCGCGGCCGCGCTCGGCAATGCCGCCAAAGAGGCAGGGGCGACCGTCCACGAAGGCGGCGTGTACTTGTGCATGGAAGGGCCGCAGTTCTCGACGCTGGCCGAGTCTCGCCTCTACCGCGCCTGGGGGGTCTCCGTCATCGGAATGACCAATCTCCCCGAAGCCCGGCTGGCCCGGGAAGCCGAGTTGCCCTACGCCACCTTGGCGATGGCCACCGACTACGACTGCTGGCACGACGGACACGACGCCGTGACGGTGGATGCGGTCATCGCGGTCATGCTCAAAAATGCGGCCAAAGCTAAGGAGATCATCGTCGAGCTCGCCAAGCGGTTGCCGGATCCGGCAGGCCGGCCCGCCACCTCGGCCCTCGCCGGCGCCGTTCTCACCCATCCCGACTCGATTTCCGCCGCCGCACGCGACAAGCTACGGCCGCTCATCGGCAAATACCTCTCCTGAAAGGCCCCATGTCCCCTCTCCTCGTAGTCGGTTCCGTTGCTTTCGACACCATTCACAATCACCTCGGATCGCATGCCCGCATCCTCGGCGGGTCGGCGGTGTACGCATCGCTTGCCGCCTCTCAGCTCGCGCCGGTTCGGTTGGTGGGGGTCGTGGGCAAGGACTTCCCGCGTAACGCCGTGGACATGCTGCGCAGCCGCGGCATCGACACCACGGGCTTGGAGGTGGCCAATGGAAGGACCTTTCACTGGGAGGGCCGCTACTCGGACGATTTGACGTCACGGACTACGATTCAGACGGACCTCAACGTCTTTGCCGACTTTCATCCAAAGATCCCCGCGTCGTTTCGCGACTCGCCCTTCGTCATGCTGGGGAACATCGCACCGCGGCTCCAGTTGCACGTCCTCGATCAAGTCCAGAATCCAACGCTCGTGGTCGCCGACACCATGAACTTGTGGATCGACACGGCACTCGACGAGCTCAAGGAGCTGCTCGGGCGCGTGCACATCCTGGTCATCAACGAAGAGGAAGCCCGACAGCTGACCGGATATCATCATCCGCTCGCCGTCGCGGAAGCCCTTCGCGCCCTCGGACCGGAGACGGTAATCGTGAAGCGCGGAGAGTACGGCGCCCTGCTTTTCCTCGACGAAGACATCTTCTGCGCGCCGGCCTACCCTCTGAAGACGGTTGCTGACCCCACGGGCGCCGGCGACTCGTTTGCGGGTGGCTTCCTCGGCTACCTTGCGAAGAATGGTCATCGCGACCTGCGGCAAGCCGTCATCTGCGGCTCGGCCACGGCTTCCTTTTGCGTCCAGGACGTGGGCGTGGGCGCGCTGGTGGAGCTGAGCCACGCGGACCTAGAAGCCCGCATCCGGGAGTTCCGGGAGCTCACCTGCTTCTGACGCCGTTTTCTTGACCGGATTTGCGCGAAGTCGACACTCCGGTCGTAGGAAGGAACGGCGATGAACCTAGACGAGCTCAAAGGAACGGTACGAGGACTCGTACGAAAGACGATCGAAACCCGCTTCAGCGGAGCCAACTACGCAACCTTGGCCCAGGCGCGAGGTTACGCCGATGGCTACATGCGCGCTCTTCTCGACGCGGGCCTGATCGACCAGAAGCAGCTCCTCGAGCTCGTGAACGCCGAACGCCGCCTCTACGTAGACGAGGCGAGCAAGCCGAGCGGCTCCACCCGCGCAGCCTGAGCGCATTTTCCGTTGCTGTCACTGCTCTGGCGACTCCTCGCCCCCGTCCTCGCTCGGGCGGTCCAAGCACGACCACCAGAGCCTGGACCTTCTGTGGCGGATTGCCTCGCCCCGAGACGCTAAGCCCCAGGCGCGACTGGGCTCAGAGATCTTCGGGCTTCGACGTGGGCGTGATGCCGTCGAACGGCACATCGTCCCAGAACATGCGTTCATCGGCAGCGGGATCACGGACGACCTCGCTGATCGGAGAGGCGTCGGTCGTGTTGAAGATCATGGTTGAGCGCTCGGTGGTGTCGTACGCGGGCCAATTGGGCATCTGCCCGTGGTTCGGGTCACCCGTCTTCGCGAAGGCCAGCCACGCGTCCATCAGCTGCTCCGACAGCGCGCGCGGGACGCGTTCGCTGCCGTAGACCTCTGGCCACCCCTGGCTGCCGAACATGAACGCAAGCTCCGCGCCATGTGGAGAGCCGAAGTCGACCTCGGGGGAAGCGGGCACGGGAGGCGGCCAATCGAAGCGGTAGAAAAACGTCTGGCTCGGCTGGTGCGCGAGCTGAGCCTCGAGGAGACGAGTCGCTGGCAGGCGAAAGAAGATGTCCGATCCGGCGGCATGGGTGATCACGCCGGGCTCTGCGCCCGGGCGGTTGGACTGGTAGAGCGCAATGACGTCCTCGACCGTCTTTCCATCTGGAATCGCTCGTGCGCCCGAAGGAATGAATGCGAGCACGACGTCCAGCGCAATGTTTTCGAGCAGATCGACGTAGAGAATCCAAAGACGCGTTTCGTCCTTGGTCGTTCCCGTCAGAAGGGGAATGTCGGCGGCGCTACCGTTCGCGATCGCGTAAATCGGCGGATCGGGCAGAACGTCGCCATCGACCACGGTGCCAAACAGGAGATCTTCGAGGAAAGCATCCGCTCTCATGACGGTCTGCGCAGCCAAGAGCTCCGCCGTGGTCAGCTCGGAGAGCTCGGCCGGCGCGGTGACGCCCGCAGCCGCGAGGAGCTCGTCCGACACGGCCTTGGCGTAAGCCGCTTCGCGCGCAGTGCTTCCCGCCCCACTCTGGGCAATGACTTTGTGGAAAAGCCCCTTCGCGCTCGGCATCGCCATCAACGCGGTCGCGCTCATCCCGCCCGCCGACTCACCGAAAAGCGTGACGTTGCTCGGATCTCCTCCGAAGGCCTCGATGTGGTCGCGGACCCACTCGAGCGCGAGCCGCTGGTCGAGCAGGCCCGCGTTGCCGCTGCCCGGGATGTTCTCGAAGTGGCTGAATCCAAAGACCCCGAGCCGGTACTCCATGCTGACGACGACCACGTCGCCTCGCGCGGCTAGATGCGCCCCACTGTACAAGGGGTCCTCGGTGCCTTCATAGATCCAGCCTCCTCCATGCACCCAAACCATCACCGGGCGTTTTTCGTCATCGGCCGAGGGGGTCCACACGTTGAGCGTCAGGCAGTCCTCGCTTTGATCTTGGTACAGGGCTTGCCCGACCTCGACCGGCTGCGGGCAAGCGGGCCCAAACGCGCTCGCGTCCACCGGGCTGTCCCAAGCATCGATTGCGAGCGGCGGCTTGAAGCGAAGCTCGCCGATCGGCGGCTCCGCAAACCGAAGCCCGAGAAACGCCACGACACCCTCATCGGTCATCACGCCATTGGCGACTCCAAGCGCCGTCTCGGCGGTGGTCACTGCGGGCTCGTTCCGGCTTCCGTCATCGCCCGAGCAGGCGGCAGTCGCCAAGACGACGACCCCCGTCGAGATCAATCGACCAAAAGCCATCACGATCCGGGCCTCTGCTGCAATCGCACGCGACACCACGATTCGCTCTGACGTCATCAGAAGCGCTCGGCCGCGAGGGCCCAGACGGTGGGTGATCGCCATAGGGCCGAGCGCGCGAGCTCCTGCATGTGACCGAACTCCCGCGGGAGCTTGTCGTACAGGCGATCGAAGAGCAGATCCTGATCGTAGAGCTCTGTCTTCCACTCCTCGCGATCGACGCTCATCAACTCGTGGAAGTCGTCCTTGGAGAAGTCGAGCCCGCGCCAGTCGAGCTGCTCGTATTGCGGCATCCAGCCGAGCGGGCTCTCCGTGGCGCCGGTGCGCCCATGCACGCGGTCCACGATCCAGCGCAAGACGCGCATGTTCTCACCGAAGCCCGGCCAGATGAACTTTCCTTTTGCGTCTTTTCGAAACCAATTGATCATGAACATGCGCGGTGGCGCGGCCGTGTCGCGTCCGATCTGCAGCCAGTGATTGAAGTAGTCGGCCATGTGGTAGCCGCAGAACGGCAGCATCGCGAAGGGGTCCCGTCGCACCTTGCCGACCTCGCCGCCGGCCGCCGCGGTCTGCTCGGAGCCGATCGTCGCCGCCATGAAGACGCCGTATGCCCAGTTGAAAGACTGCACCACCAGGGGCATCGTCGTTGCCCGCCGTCCTCCAAACACGAACGCACCGACCGGGACGCCAGCCGGGTTCTCCCAGTCGGGGTCGATGACCGGGCACTGCGAGGCAGGCGCCGTGAACCGCGCGTTGGGGTGCGCCGCGGTTCGTCCGCTGTCGGGTGTCCACTTCTGGCCGCGCCAGTCGGTGAGCTCCGGTGGCGGCTCGTCTGTGAGGCCTTCCCACCAGACGTCCCCGTCGGGGGTGAGCGCGCAGTTCGTGAAGATGCTGTTTGCCCGGCACGACTGAAGAGCGTTGTTGTTGGACTTTGCCGAAGTCCCCGGAGCGACGCCGAAGAAGCCAGCCTCGGGGTTGATCGCGCGCAGCACGCCCTGTGCGTCGGGTTTGATCCACGCAATGTCGTCTCCGATCGTCGTGACCTTCCAACCCTCCTCCGCGAAAACCTTGGGCGGGTTCAGCATCGCCAAGTTGGTCTTTCCGCACGCGCTCGGAAGCGCGGCCGCGATGTAGGTCTTTTCGCCTTCTGGGCTTTCGACGCCGAGGATCAGCATGTGCTCGGCGAGCCAACCCTGATCGCGTCCCATCACCGATGCGATTCGAAGCGCAAAGCACTTCTTTCCGAGCAGGGCGTTCCCCCCATAGCCGCTTCCAAACGACCAGATCGCTCGTTCTTCAGGGTAGTGGACGATGTACTTGTTCTCGTTGTTGCAAGGCCACGGCACGTCTCGTTGACCCGCCGCGAGGGGAGCGCCGACCGAGTGGACGCATCGCACGAAGTCGCCCCCCTCGAGATACTGCCAGACCTGCTTTCCCATTCGCGTCATGATCCGCATGTTCACGGCGACGTAGGCCGAGTCGGAGAGCTCGATTCCGATCTTCGCAATGTCCGAGCCGAGCGGCCCCATGCAGAACGGGATGACGTACATCGTGCGGCCGGCCATGCAGCCTTCGAAAAGACCCTGAAGCGTCGCCTTCATCTCTGCGGGGTCCCGCCAGTTGTTGGTAGGTCCGGCATCGTCCTTGCGGAGGCTGCAGATGAAGGTTCGGTCCTCGACCCGCGCGACGTCGGCAGGGTCCGAGAACGCAGCGAAGGAATTCGGACGCTTCTTCTCGTTCAGCCGCACGAACGTGCCGGCCTCGACGAGCCGATTGCAAAGCTGCTGATACTCCTGTTCGGAGCCGTCGCAGAAGTCGATCTCGGACGGTTGGCAAAGAGCGGCCACTTCTCGAATGAAGTCACGCGCTTCGTGGCTCTTCAGCTCCGGGGGAAACGCAATGGCGTTGGTGTCTACGGTCATCTTCGCCGCTCCTGATTCACGGGTGGGCCGGAGTTCTGATCGATCTCCGCCCCGCCCTCAATCGAAGGCAGGAGCCACAGGGCTCATTTGACTGTCGAGCAGTACCAGCACACGTGGACGTGCTGGATAACACATGGAAATCACAACGAATTTGCAGACCGTCTCCTGAGGCCGACGGCGCCTCAGGCTCCGGGCGTAGTCTGCGACAGATGCATACGCGTGTGAAAGAAGATCCCACCGACGTTGGCCGAAAGGCGGCCCGTGCTGTGCGATTCCCATGTGTTGTCGTGGGCTGACGGTCGCCGGCGATTGCATAGGAGCCGC